>Ga0256827_10001021_pt1 | contig 17710 bp, 15 predicted proteins | sample CV84metaG_FD_185977 | JGI IMG/M metagenome (GOLD analysis project Ga0256827, IMG submission 185977) | Hydrothermal vent microbial communities from East Pacific Rise, Pacific Ocean - CV84 | ecosystem: Environmental > Aquatic > Marine > Hydrothermal vents | place: Pacific Ocean: East Pacific Rise... | reverse complement strand
GGCGATGAGTGAGACTGATTTAGTTATAGCTCTTGGTGCTAGATTTGATGATCGTGTAACTGGTAAACTAAGTGAATTTGCTAAAAATGCTGATGTTATACATGTAGATATAGATCCAGCATCTATATCAAAACTTGTAAATGCAGATTATCCTATAGTTGGTGATGTGAAAAATGTTGTTTTAGATATGTTGGCACAGATAGAGAAGATAGATAGTTCAAGATATGAGTCTTGGAGAGAGACTATCACAAACTTTGCAGACTTGCACCCTTTAACATTTCATGAAGATAGTGATAGAATCAAACCTCAATGGGTTATAAAAAGAGTTGGTGAACTTTTAGGTGATGATGCAAATATCTCTACAGATGTTGGTCAACATCAGATGTGGACAGCACAGTTTTATCCATTTAGCAGACCTCGTCAGTTTATGAGTTCTGGTGGTCTTGGTACTATGGGATTTGGTTTTCCTGCAGCTATCGGTGTAAAAGCAGCTACTCCAGACAAGGTAAGTATAAACTTTACAGGTGATGGTTCTATACTTATGAATGTTCAAGAGCTTATGACTGCTGTAGAGAAAAAGATACCAGTTATAAACATTATTTTAAACAATAACTTCTTAGGTATGGTGCGTCAATGGCAAACACTTTTTTATGATAAACGTCACTCTGAAACAGATCTTTCTGTACAACCAGACTTTGTAAAACTATCTGAAGCTTTTGGTGGTATAGGTTATAGAGTTCATACAAAAGAGGAGTTTGATGCTGCACTTAAAGATGCAGTTGAGAAAAATGTTGTAGCTTTTATAGAGGTTATAGTTCATAGGATGGAAAATGTTATGCCTATGGTACCAGCAGGTGGAAGCTTGTTCAATATGATGTTACTAGAGAAAAAGGGGGATAAATAATGTCTGATAATGTAAGAAGAGTTATCTCAGTTATAGTTATAAATGAAGCGAGTGTTTTATCTCGTATAACAGACCTTTTCTCTGGTCGTGGTTACAATATAACATCACTTACAGTTGCACCTATACCAGATAGTAAGTATTCACGTTTAACTATTGTAACGTCTGGTTCTGTTAGAGTTATAGAACAGATTACCAAACAGCTTCATAAGCTTATCCCTGTATTACGCGTTTATGAACATAGTGACATAGTTGAAAAAGAGATGGCATTGGTAAAGTTTCCTATAACAGAAAATATTACAGATATAGATACTTTATGTCAAGCATATAATGGTAAGATAGTAAATGTTGGCGAAAATGTTGTTATAGCTATGGTAGCAGATGAATCTTGTCGTGTTGAGAACTTTTTAAGAGTTATAAAAAGATATAATCCTAAAGAGATAGTTAGAAGTGGTGCAGTAGCACTAGAGAGATAGTACAGATGAAACTTAGTGAGATTTTTTCTATAGTTGGTGTTAAGTTTGATGGTGTTGATAAAGATATAGTATCTATAAATACTTTAAAAGATGCAAACGAAAATGAGATTTCATTTGTTGCTAACGCCAAATATATAAAAGATATACCATCTTCAAAAGCTGCAGCTATACTTTGTGATGAAAAAACTAAAGAGTTTGTACCAGATGGTTGTGAGGCTATAGTTGTTGAGTCACCATATTGGGAGATGGCAGTTTTATCTTCAAAATTTGCTTCACCTATAGAAGATACTGAATCTTCTAAGGCTGTAGTGGGTAAGGGCAGTAGTATATCTGAGAAAGCTGAACTTGCAAATGGATCTCTTATAGGTAAAAACTGTACTATTATGGCAGGTGTATATATAGGATCAAATGTTACTGTAGGTGATAACACTATCCTTTATCCAAATGTTGTTGTTTATAGAGACTGTAAGGTTGGTAGTGATTGTATCATCCATGCTGGCACAGTTATAGGCAGTGATGGTTTTGGTTTTGCATCAAACAAACTTGGACAACATAAAAAGATATATCATATAGGAAATGCTGTTGTTGAAGATGATGTTGAGATAGGGGCAAATACAACTATAGATAGAGCAGTTTTTAGTTCAACTATCATAAAAAAAGGTGCAAGACTTGATAATCTTATACAAGTTGCACATAATTGTGAGATAGGTGAGGGTTGTGTGTTTGCTGCACAAAGTGGTATGGCAGGATCATCTATCATAGGTAGAAGTAATGTATTTGGGGCACAAAGTGGTATAGCTGGTCATCTTGAGATAGCACCTTTTAATACATTTGCAGCTAGAAGTGGTGTAACTAAAACTATTAAAGATAGTGGAAAAGTTTTTGCTGGTTTTCCACTACATAGTCATAAAGTTTGGCTAAAAATTCAAGCAAAATTATCTAGGCTTATAAAATAAAAAAGGATTTAAAATGTCACAAATCATAAAACTTAGTGGAACAACTAATGGTGTTATTTCTGTAACAAAACTTGAAGAACCATATGGAAAAGATAGTGCTAGTGTAGCTAGTATAGGTATCTCTTTAGTTGGAAATGATTCAGAACCAGAATGGAAAGTTCACATTCCACTAGATAATTTAGATGAAGTTATAGAGGCTTTAGAATCTTTAAAAAAGTAAGTTATTAAGAGATATACTTAGGTATATCTTTTGAACTTATAACCTTATCTATATAACCTAAATCAATGGCAATTTTTGCCATTCCAAATACTTCACTACTCTCTTCATCTTGGGCATATGTTTTAGCTCCAGAGTCTTTTAGGTTTTTCATACCATCAACTCCATCATTTCCCATACCTGTAAGTATAAAGGCTGTTGCATGGCTTTTAACTTCTATAGCAAATGAATTAAATAATACATCTATACTTGGTTTATGGTTAGAAACTCTTGCCTCATCACTTATTATAGTTTTATACATACCTTGAGATAGTTTTTTTATACTAAGATGTTTATTGTATGGTGCAAAGTAAACAGTACTTCTTTCTATTGTTTCATCATGTTGAGCTATTTTTAATTTTACTTTACACTTATATGAAAGTTTTTGAATTGTAGTTGATAAAGTATCTCTGCTGATATGTTGAACTATCAAGATAGGTGGTATGTTCTCATCTAGCATGCTTAAGACCTCTTCTAATACAGATAGTCCACCCATTGAGCTCCCTATAGCTATAACTTTTTCACTTATTTTATTGAAACTACTTTTTGGCATGCTAGTTGATATGTTATCTGGTTTTTTACCTTTTTTATATATACTTGGACTTATTTGATATACTTTGTCTGTTATTCTATGTAAGGATTCGCTATGTCCCATAAAGAGGTATCCACCATCTTTTAAGTGTTGTATAACATTTTCAACTATAAGTTTTTTCTCTTTATCTCCAAAATAAATAATCATATTTCTTAAAAATATTACATCAAATTTCCCAAGTTCTGAATTTATAGTTGTTATCAGGTTTATATGTTTATATATTATTCTATTTTTAATTTTATCAGATATTTTAAAAGAGCCTTCGAAATTATTTTTTCCTTTAAGGCAATATGCTTTGAGATACTCTTTTGGGATTTTTTTAGCAAATTTTATCGGGTATATACCTTTTTTTGCATAATTTAATACATTGTCATTTATATCACTCATAACAATTTCAAAATTTTTATAACTACTAAGATTAGCATCTATTTCCATAGCTATACTATAAGCCTCTGCACCATTTGACCCAGCAGCACTCCAGCATCTAAAAAGATCATATTTTACCTGTGGTAAAATTTCTTTTTTTAAAAATTTAAAATGTCTAAGTTCCCTAAAAAAGTATGTTTCGTTTGTAGTTACTGCATTTATCATGGCTTGAATTTCAGATTTATTTCTTATGAGAAATTTGTGATATTCTCTAAAGCTATTAAATTTATGTAATTCCAGTCGTGATGCTAATTTAAATTCTAATGCTTCTCTTTGCTCGTCAAGTGTTTGTATACCTGACTCTTTATGTATTATAAATTTTAGTTCTAAGAACTCTTTATCTGATAATAATATTTTTTTTCTCATCGACAGTACTTCATGATACTATCTTTTAAATTTGATAGATTTAATTTATCAACAATATCTAAAACGCCAAGATCTAAGATATTTGCTGCTATAGCACTATTTGACATATTTGTATGTGCAATAATTGGGATATCATCATATTTTGAATTTTTTGATAGTTCACTAACAAGTTCTATTCCATCCATTATAGGCATCTCTATATCTGTTACTATTAAACTTATGTTTTCTGGGTCATTTGTTTGAAGATAATTAAAAAGAGTTTTACCATTATCAAAAAGTTGATAATGTAGATTCATTTTATCTAGTAAAAGTCGTATCTGTTTTTGTATGAGTATACTATCTTCTGCAATAAGTATATATTTTTCTGTTATTTGTTTGGTTTCTATTTGCATCTCTTTAACTAAATTTTCATTCATTGTTATTATATTTGGATATATATCCATTGTAAGTTGATCAAAATCAAAAATATTACATAATTTTTTTTCACCATTTACTAGTATTTCAACAGCATAAGCTATTTTTTTATCTCTTTGCGTACCATTAAATAGTGCATCTAATTCAATTCTTTGTATACCTATAACATCTTTAACAATGAGTCCTAATCTTGATGTTGAATATTTACATAAAATGATTATAGATAATTTTTCATCTTTTTCTATTTCCGAACCTATCCAGTTGTCAAATCTAAGTAAAACACAAAGATTTTCTCTTATCTTTGTAACACCAATGGTCAATGTGTCACTATCAGTACTCTTTACAACATCTATATTTTTATTTCTTATTAACTCTTCTACTTTTGCAACATTAATAGCATAATACTCTCCAGAAGAAGTTAAAAATATAACATATTGACTAGAGATATTCATATCTCCAGAAATTAAATTTATAAGTTCATCATAATATACATCATATTTACTTTGTTTTTTTGCCATTTTAGTCCATTTCCTGAAGAGTCTTAGATAAATCATTTATATCTAAAATCTTATCGATATCTAAAATTGGTATAAAAGTATCATCAACTTTAGCTATGTTTTTGATAAGATCTTTTCTTATTTTTGAGCCAAAAGTTGGAGATGATTCTAGTGTAGAGTTTTCCTTTGTAAATACCTTGTCAACTTGACTAACTATGATACCAATATCATCAAATTCATCATCATTATATTTTAGTGTAATTATAATAATAGATAGTTTGCTAGAGTGTACATCTATATTTAATTCAACTCTTTTATTTAAATCTATGATAGGTACAACATTACCTCTAATGTTCATAACACCTTTTATATAGCATTGCATCATAGGTATAGGTGTTATATCATTATAAGGAATGATTTCCTTAATTTTTAATACTTCTAATGCAAAAACTTCATCACCGATATAAAAAGTAAGATATTGAAGAGTATCTATCATCTATTAAAAACTTCCCCATTCATCTTTATCTTCATTATCTGTTTGTGTGATTTTTGTTTCTTTTGCAGAAAAGATATCTTCATTGTTTTCTATATCATTTTCATCTTCAAAAGGTATATAAGAACCTTTGACTTTAAAGAAACTAATCATTTTAGATAATTTTTTTGCTTCTTGTAACATTATTTCACTACTATGTGCAAGACTTTCACTTGATTTTGCATTATCATGTGTGCTTGCATCAAGATTTATCATAGCATTATGAATTTGTTTTATACCTATATCTTGTTCTTCTGAAGCTGCAGAGATCTCCTCTATAAGTGTTGTAGTGCTTTGTGTACCTGGTACTATTTCATTGATTAGATCACCTGCTTTTCTACTTTCTAGTACACTTGTTTTTGATATCTCACCTATCTCACTTGCAACAGTTTGCGATATCTCAGCAAGTTTTCTAACTTCTACTGCAACAACAGCAAAACCACGACCATGTTCACCAGCACGAGCTGCTTCTATAGCTGCATTTAAGGCTAATAGATTTGTTTGATATGCGATATCTTCAATCTCTTCTATTTTTTGTGCAACACTCTCCATAAGGTCTGCTGTATTATGAACTGCTTTTGAACCCTCTACTGCTATTTCAGATGCTTTTTGAGCTATCTCTGTAGTGTGTTTAGCATTGTTTGTGCTTAAGTTTATATTTCCGGCTATCTCTTCTATCGCTACTGAAGTCTCTTCTAACGAATCAGCTTGTTTTAGAGATGCTTGAGATATAGCTTTAGAAGTTGAACTAACGATATGTATACCTTCAGATACATCTAAAGATATTTGATTTGCTTTAGATATAACATCTTCTAGTTTTGAGACAGCTGTGTTTATAGAATTTTTAAGTGTTAGATACTCACCATTATGTTCACCTTCTATTCTTGCTCTTAGATCACCTTTTGCAACCTTACTCATAGTTTCATTGATTTCACTTAAAGTAGAATTTAGGCTAGATGATAATTTATTAAGCAGTTTTTTTACATCTTGAAGAGAACTATTATTTGGTATATTTTCAAGTTTATTGTTAAAGTAACCATTTTCTAAATCCAGTAAGTATGTTTGAACCTCATTTATAAATTTTTCATCTTTCTCTAGACCATCATTAAGTTGTTTCATATATTGATTGTATATTTTTGAAATTTGTCCTAGTTCATCACTTGAAGATACAACAATTTCATGGTTTTTTGAACTATTGTTATTGTTTATAAGGTTATCAAACCCTTTTTTTAGTTCATCTATAGGTTTTGTTATCTTGTTGACAACGTAAAAGATAACAATTAAAGCAAACCATCCAAGTAAAGTAGAAAGTATAAAGTTGTTTTTCATAAGATCATATATCTTTTGATCTGATTCTTCTAAAGAATAAGTCAGATCTACAACACCTATAACATCACCTACATTTTGATTTGTATGACATGTTATACATTCTTTAGAAGCTATCATTGGTTTTATCATTCTTAGTGCATGATGATCGCCTTTTAGTTCCTCTACAACTATCTCTTTTCTTGTAAAAGCTTTTGAAACTTTTTGATCCATTTTTACATTATTTGCAGCCCCAAATAATTTTATCAAAGGTTCACTTTTAAATACATCTAGATTAGAAACACCATCTATTTTTTTACTATCATCTATAACCTTTTTTATAAGAACTTTATCACCAGAACTCATACCTGTTCTTAAACCTATAAATATCGATTCATTAATCATTCTTGTATTTTTTTTAGCTGTATCAATAAAATCATTTGTTACATTGTTGGCATTAACATATATAACAACCAAACTATTAATAGTAAATAGTATGAATATAGCTAAAAGTATTTTATAGAGTGTTTTACTCATTATTAGTTTTATCATTTGTATCCCTTATCTGTATTTTTCATTTGCATATTTTAAAAGTACTGGTATATCTAGTATAGGTGAAACTTTACCATCACCTAAAATTGTTGCACCACCAATACCTTTTAGATTTTTAAATATTTTTCCCATAGGTTTTATAACAGTTTGAAATTCACCAAGCAGTTCATCAACTATTAAACCAACTTTTAAAATTCCAAAATGTACTATGACAATATTCTCTTTTTTGAAACTCTCTTCTTGTATTGTATACCCAAAGAACTTACGAAGGTCTAAAACAGGTAAAACATGTTCTCTTAGATTTATAAAATTATTTGATTTTATAAACTCTTTATGTTCTTTTGTAAGTTCTATACATTCTAGTATCATCTCAAGTGGTATGATATATAATTGACCACCTATCTTAACCATAAATCCATCTATAATAGCAAGTGTCAATGGTAGTCTTATAGTTGTTGTCATACCTTTTCCAAGTTTAGAGTTTATCTCTATACTACCTCTTAATTCTTCTATGTTTTTTTTGACAACATCCATACCTACACCACGTCCAGATATATCAGAGATGACTTCAGATGTAGAAAATCCAGCTTGCAATATTAGGTTAAAAATCTCTTGTTCTTGGAGTTCTATTTTATTGCTTATAAGACCTTTTTCTATCGCTTTTTCTTTTACTTTTATGATTATATTGCCAGCTTCATGTGATGCACTTAGTGTTATAACACCATTTGTTGGTTTGTTTTTCTCTTTTCTTGTTTCTTTATTTTCTATACCGTGATCAAGAGAATTTCTTACAAGGTGCATGATAGGATCAGATATTTTATCTATGATAATTCTATCAAGTTCTGTGTCTCCACCTATTATTTTTAGTTCTACATTTTTATCAAGTTCCATAGAAAGGTCTCTAACTATTCTTTTATACTTGTTAAATGTATCAGATATTGGAACCATTCTACTTTTCATAGATGCTTCTCTAAGTTCTTCTAGTATTTTATATAAGTCATCTATACTTTCTTTTAAAGGTTTATCTTGTAGCCTATAAGAGTGTTGCATTACACTAGCAGTAGTTATAACCATCTCCCCTAGAAGGTTTATGATATTATCTATCTTATTTGATTCTATTTTCAATAAAGTAGAAGTTTGTTTATGTGTTTCTTTTTTAGTGCTTGTTGTTTCTGTCTGTGTTTTTTTTTCTTCTTGGAGTATTTGTTTATTTATTTTGCTCGTTGGAGTTAAGTATTGCTTTAATTGTTGTGTAAATATCTCAGTTTCGTTTTTTAGTTTATCATCATAATGCTCTTCACAATCATTTTGTATAATATCTTCTATTAAAGTGTTTATATGATCTTTAACTTGTAGAAATAGAGTAATCATATCGTTATTTATCTCTATCTCAAAATTTCTAAGTTTATCTAGTAAGCTTTCAGCTGTATGTGCAAAATGTACCAGTGTTTCAAAATGAAACATAGCTGCTCCACCTTTTATAGTATGAAAAGCTCTGAAGATAGAGTTGAGATGTTCTTTATCTATTTCATTTTCTTGTATATAAAGTAGGGTTTCTTCCATCTCATCCAGTAGATCAACACTCTCGGCATGAAAAAGAAAAATATTATCATCATTTTTTGTAGACATATAACCTCTTCTTTTATATAATTTGGTTATAATTATATCATAATTAATTTTTCAGGTGAATGAATGAATACAGTCTTAATTGTAGATGATGATCCTCTTATATTGGATATATTAGAAGAAAAAATACAATCTAAATTAAAAAATATTAGAATCTTAAAAGCAAGCAATTATAAAGAGTCTATACAGCATATACTAAATAAAGATGAAAATATAGAAGTAGCTGTAGTTGATTTATGTCTTCCTGGTGTTAAAAATGGCATAGTTGTTGATTTTGCGCTTAAAAAAGATATCCCCACATTTGTTTTGACATCTGATGATTCTCTTGAAACAGAAAAAACACTTCTTGAAAAACCTATAGTTGAGTATATAAGAAAAAATTCTGATAGAAACCTTGATTATGCAGTAAAAGGTATAGGTAGAATATTAAAAAATTATGATACAAATATTTTGATAGTTGATGATTCTCCGTTACAATTAAAAACAGCAGTTGATATGATAAAAAAAATGAGGTTAAATATCACAACTGCCATGGATGGTAAAGAAGCTTTTGATATCATTGAAAAAGGTGATAAAAAATTCTCACTTGTTTTAACGGACTATAATATGCCAAATATGGATGGGATGGAACTTACTGTAAAAATAAGAGAGATATACGATAAAGATGAGCTTGGAATTATAGTACTTAGTATAAATGATTCTCCAGATGTTCCAACACAGTTTTTAAGAATGGGTGCAAATGACTTTATAAACAAACCATTTACAGAACTTGAAGTAAGTACAAGAATTAATTCAAATTTAGAGATACTTGATTTGTTTCAAAAAACTATAGATATGGCAAATAAAGATTTTTTAACTGGAGTTTTTAATAGACGTTATTTCTTTGATAGTGGTCAAGCTATTTTTTCAAAAGCAAATAGAAAACATTTAAGTGTTGCAGTAGCTATGTTTGATATAGATAAATTTAAAAATATTAATGATACTTATGGACATGACATAGGTGATATAGCTATTAAAAAAACTACTGAAATTATAAATAAAAATATAAGAAGTTCAGATCTTATGGCTCGTTTTGGTGGAGAAGAGTTTTGTATACTTTTAGAAGATATTTCTCTCGAAGACACCAAAAAGCTTTTTGAAAAGATAAGAAAATCTTTTGAAGATAATATAGTTAAAGTAAAAGATATAGAGTTTGGATTTACTGTTTCTATTGGTATATGTTATGGTGTAAAAGAGACACTTGAAGATATGATAAATATCTCAGATCAAGAATTATATAAATGTAAACAAAATGGAAGAAATCAAATTTCAGTTCATGTTGTAGAGTAAAAGAGTTAAATGCTTTTAAGCATTTAACTCTTTTACAAACTCTTCTATACGTTTGATACCTGTTCTGATACTATTTATATCAGTAGCAAATGAAAATCTAAAATACCCCTCGCTACCAAAACCAACACCTGGAACAACTGCAACCTCTTTTGAAGCCAGTAGGTCTTTAGCAAAGTTTAATGAGTCATCACTTATCTCTTTGATATTTACAAAAAGATAAAATGCACCGTCTGGTTTTAAAACACTAAGTCCATCTATCTCGTTAAATAGTTTAACAGCCTCATCACGACGAGCCATAAACTCTTTTCTCATCATCTCTATATCAGCATCAGCAGAACCATCTAAACCAGCTATAGCTGCCATCTGAGTTATAGAGTTTATGTTTGATGTACTTTGAGACTGAAGTTTTTTTGTAGCTTTTATAAGTTCAGTATCGTACGCTGCCATATATCCAAAACGCCATCCTGTCATAGCTACAGACTTGCTAAGACCATTTATAGTTACAGTACGTTTGAACATATCTTCACTTACAGATGCAGCAGATGTAAAAGTACCATCATAGATAAGTTTCTCATACATCTCATCACTTGCAACGATAATATCAGTACCCTCTAAAACTTTTGCAAGTTTTGTAAGTTCATCTTTTGAGTAAACACTTCCAGTTGGGTTTGATGGTGTTGTAAGCACTAACATTTTAGTTTTTGGCGTTAGAGCATTTTTAAGTTGCTCTGGAGTTATTTTAAATCCACTAGTATCATCAGTTTGTATCTCTACAACATCACCACCACAGTATTTCACTAGTTCTGGATATGTAACCCAGTATGGAGCAGGTATGATAACTTCATCACCTTTATCTATAGTCGCGGAAAAAAGATTAAACAAAGAGTGTTTAGCCCCATTGTTAACTATAATTTGATTTGTATCATATGTTAAGTTATTATCTCTTTTGAGTTTAGTAGCTATAGCTTCTTTAAGTGTTGGTATACCATCAACTGCAGTATACTTTGTAAAGTCATTGTTTATTGCATCAATAGCAGCATCTTTTATAACTTGTGGAGTACCAAAATCAGGTTCTCCAGCAGAAAAACTAAGTATGTCTTTACCTTCAGCTTTTAACTCTTGTGCTAGAGTTGTTATAGCTATAGTGATCGATTCAGATAGTGTGTTAATGCGGTTTGTTAGCATAATTACCCTTTAGGTGAAAATAATTTTGCAATTATACTAAAATAATGATATATATAAGTTTATATTTGAGGTTTTTTTTAACTTTTCATAGATTTTATAAAAGATTCATAGATATGTTCAAGTTCTAAATCTCTCTCAAGTAGTTCTTTGTTATCTTCAACAAGTATATGTTCTAGTATAGCAACACGCTTAAGCATATATTCAAACATTTCTTTGTTTATATCTGGAAGCATATTATGCATAAATGGGTCTTTACATCTTCCTTTTTCTATAACGTGAGCAGGGATTCCTATAGCAGTTGAGCATGACGGAACAGGTTTAACAACAACAGAATTAGCACCTATCTTTGCATTTTCACCTATCTCTATATTTCCAAGTACTTTGGCACCAGCACCTATAACTGCACCTTGTCTTATAGTTGGGTGCCTTTTACCATGTATAAGAGATACTCCACCTAAAGTAACACCTTGGTATATAAGTACATCATCTTCTATAATTGTGGTTTCACCTATTACAACACCTGTACCATGATCTATAAAAACTCTTTTACCTATATTTGCTGCTGGATGTATATCTATATGTGTGAAGATTTGTGTTAATCCCATTATCATACGAGCAAGACGTTTATAATTTAGTGTATGAAGTTTATGAGCTATTCTATACCATGATATAGCCCAAACACCAGGGTAATTAAAAAGAAAATCAAGTTTTGAATTTAAAGCAGGGTCATTTTTGTAAGCATTTGAAAAGTCCTCTTTTATATCCGCATATACACCCATACAAAGCCTTATTTTGTAGTTCTTAGATAACCATTTTGTTTTATAAATGTCTCTAGTTTTGAAAGTGTATCACTTTTTTCTTTCTCTGTGATAAAACTACTATTATTTATATCTGTTTTAAGTTTGTTTAAAATTTTATCTTTATCGTAGCCAATAGATTCTAATATCTCAAGTATATTTTTTGATTCTATCTCTTTTGTTATTTTAAAGCTTTTATCATCTATCTCTATAGTGTATTCGTTTGGGTGTGTAAAAAGGTTATGGTTCATTCCCAGTGCTTCTTGATAAGCACCAACATTGAAAAATGCTAGAAAATAATCATCTTTTTTTATATCTATATCGTGAAGATATAAAGGTTTGTTGGTATTAAAACCTATCTCACCATCACTATCACAAGTTATATCCCATAAAGATGCTGCTCTTAAAGCTTCTTTATTAAGATAGTGTATAGGCATTACAGGAAAATGTTGTTTTAGCCCCCAGTAGTCAGGTAAACTTTGAAATACAGAAGCATTGATAAGATATCTTTCTTGAAGGTTGGCTTGCAATTGTTTTAATTCATTTGATTTTAATGACGGTATAAGATACAGTGCTTTTTTTATGATGTTGTGAACAAGTATCTCTGCATTTGACCTATCTTGAAGGTCTATATATCCAAGATCAAAAAGTGTAAAAAGTGACTCTATATGATCGAGTGCATCATGAAGATATTCTATAGAATTTTTTGGATTTAGGTGTTTATATAATTCTCTTAATTCTTCTACAAGGGGAGGGTTTGTATCTTTAAAAGCAAGTAATTCATCTTGATAATCTTGTGTAAAAAGTTCTAAAACAGGAGTTATCAGTACAGCATGAGAAGCGACAACATATCGACCAGATTCTGTGAAAATATTTGGATGTTTTACACCTTTTGCATCCATTATTTCAGCTAATAAAAAAACAACACTACTTGAAAATTCTTGTGTAGAATAATTATATGTTTGTAAAGTTTGATGTTGTGAGTATTCTACAGCTAAACCACCACCAATATTTATGTTTAAAAGGGAGTCTGCTCCCATGTTTTTTAATTCTGCATAGATATTTCCAGCTTCACGAAGAGCTCTTTTTATAGGTGCAATATCTATCATTTGTGAACCTATATGAAAGTGTATCATCGTAAAGTTATTTAAAAGTTGTGCTTCTTTTAAAAGTCTTTGAGCTTCTATGATTTCTGTAGATGTAAGTCCAAATTTTGCATCCATACCTGCACTTTTTGCCCATGTACCACTTCCTGCACTGTGAAGTCTAACTCTAACGCCAATATTTGGTACTTTTAGGTTTGATTCGTTTGAAACTTCTATTATAGTCTTTAATTCACCAAGCCCCTCTATGGTTATGGTGATGTTATATCCAGTTTGTGCAGCGATAAAAGCAAGAGTTATCATCTCTTTATCTTTAAATCCATTTACTGTTATATTTGCATCTTTATCACTTTTACTCATTGCCAGTATGAGTTCAGCTTTACTACCAGCTTCTAGTCCGTAGTTGTATTTTTTACCATTTTTAGTTATAGCATTTAGTAGTTGTGGAAATTGGTTTACTTTTAGTGGATAAACAGCATTGAAACTACCTTTGTAGTTATGTTCATCCATAGCATATTTAAAATGTGAGTATAAACTATCTATCTGTTTTTCTACAAGATGAGGAAATCGTAACAGTATAGGACCTCTTACATTTTTAAATCTTATCTTCTTTACTATTTCAAGTATAGATGGGTTTGATTTGTAATTTACTTTTACTAAACCATCATCTTCTATAAAGTTGTTGTTTGACCAGATATCTAAACCATACTTATCCATATCTTTCTCTTATATATGAAGTTTTGAATGGAAGTATTTATCTATATCAAAGTAGATTTCACCATTTCTATTTTTAAATGTAAGTCTGTCCTTATGTAGATTTTTTATAGATTTTATACCCATAACGGCAAGTATAACTTTCATACTTTTTATGATGTTTTTATGGTAGTTTCCTATCTCTTTTCCTTGTTTTATAACAAGATATGAAGCTCTTTTTTTCTCATCTTGTGTAGCCATACCAACAGGACAAACATGTGAACCAAATCCAGAACACATTTTTGCACGTATACATCCACCACTCATCATAAAACCACGAGCTATACCTATGGCATCTGCACCCATACACATAGTTATAACTGCATCATCTGGTGTAAGTATTTTACCACTTGCTATGATTTTTATTTTATGACGAACTTCATGTTTTTTTAGTAAAGAGTCAAGAAGATAAAGTGCATTGTTAGTTGTAAGACCAACTGATTCCATCAACTCAAGAGGTGCAGTTGCACTTCCACCTTCACCACTGTCAACAGATATAAAGTCTGGTATATTTTTACCATCTTTGTATCTTTTAGATATCTCTAACGCCAATTCATCTATAGCAGCAGCATCAGATACTACTATCTTAAATCCAACAGGTTTTTTAGATAAGTTTTGTAGTTTTTCTACAAACTCTAGAAGGTGAGTTGTTGTATCAGCGTAAGGAAAACGGTTTGGTGAGAAAAGATCTTTTCCTTCAGGAACACCTCTATAGTAAGCTATATCTGCATTTACTTTTTTACCAGCTAGTTTTCCACCAGTTTGTTTAGCACCTTGAGCTATCTTTATCTCAGTCATACGACAAAACTTCATAACTTTTTGATATCTAAGTTCATCAAACTTACCATCTTCATCTCTAACTCCATAAAGTCCAGAACTCATTTGAAATATCATATTTGGTATGTCTGATGGAACCTCTTTTGGAAATTCATCAAGATTTGCTTTCCAGTTTACACGAAAAAGTACATGAGAAGCAGTATCGTATATATAAGTATTTTGAGTTTTTTTGTTTAAGAGTATAGTTCTATACCATTTAAGTGCTACTTTACGATTAAATACAGTATCACCTATCTTAAATGCAAGTTGTGCCAATGGAGTGTGTTTTACAATTTCTAAGTATTTTGCATTTTTTAAATCTGGTTTATGTGTAAAAAGATGGTTTGATGTAAGTGAACCTTCTCCTGTGTTTATAGTTAAGTCTGAGTTTGCTCCAGCTAAGGAAAATGCACGAACAGCTTCAGGAGACAGTGCACCATCACTCATAGCTGATCTTATGATAGGTGTTTTTGATACAAAAGGATTTTCTCTATCTTCACCAAAAACTACAGATGTATCATCACTAACTTCATCTTCATTTAGAACATTTGAAGAGTGTTTTATGATAAATCTTGACCCTGAAAATGGCTGTGTTACTGAAAATGATTGATAGTTTGGAACATCTTTAGCTGCACGATAGACCCAGTCTACTTTATCTTTAGAATCATAAAATGTTTCTTCTGCAAAGTATTGACGCATAGGTTCTCTTAACATTTCGAGAAGATATCTTCCTCTTCCTATAACAGGATAGTTTATAAGTAAAGAGTGTTTTCTTTGTACATATTTATCGTATATATATAAGGCAAATATACCTATAACAATAGCCAATACTATAAATTCAAAAAAATCTAAAAAATGTATCCATAAAAAATCAATCAATCCCATTTAAAACTCCTCTATAGATATAGTGTGTTCCTCTTTTTTTTCTAAGTCTTTAACCCAGATAGTATTGTTTTGAAGTTCATTTGAACCTATGATACAACAAAACCTTGCATTTGCCCTATCTGCACCTTTTAGATGATTTTTAAGATTTTTGGCCTTAAAGTCACAAGTTGCTTTTTTTGTTTTTCTTTTTTTCTGTGTAAGATTTATTATAGTATCTATAGCTTCATCATCCATAGCACCAAAGTAGTAACCTTCACGTTTTTTCTCAGGCATAACTATAAGTTCCATAAGTCTCTCTATACCCATAGCAAAACCAACAGCAGGAGTCTCTTTTCCATCTAAAAACTCTACAAGTTTGTCATAGCGACCACCACCAGCTATAGCACTTTGACTTCCTATCTCATCACTAACAAATTCAAATGCAGTTTTAGAATAGTAGTCAAGTCCACGAACAAGATTTGTATCTATCTCATATGAGATATTATTATCATCTAGAATTTTTTTAAGTTTTATAAAGTCATTTTCACAACTTTCACAAAGTGCATTTATAAGTTTTGGAGCGTCTTTATATAAAGACTGACATTTTTCATTTTTACAGTCAAGCACACGGATAGGATTAGTGACTTTTCTTCTTTTACAGTCATCACATATCTCATCTTCAACACTCTCTATGAAAGAGATAAGATTTTCACGATATGCAGGCATACAGTTTGAGTCACCAAGTGAATTTAGTTGTAGTTTATACCCTATTTTACATCTTGATAGTATATCTGCAACCATCATTATCATCGTAGCATCTTCATAAACACTGCTAACGCCAAAACTCTCAACACCAAACTGATGAAACTCTCTAAGTCTACCTTTTTGAGGTCTTTCATATCTAAACATAGGTCCATGATAGAAAAATCTATGTATACCACCAGCTTTATCTAACTTCTTTTGTATAAATGCACGAACAACACCTGCTGTTCCCTCTGGACGAAGACATACATCATTTTTACCTTTGTCTATAAACTGGTACATCTCTTTACCAACTATATCACTACTTTCACCAACAGAACGTTTAAAAAGGGCAGTCTCTTCTAAAAGAGGAGTTTCTATAAAGTGAAATCCATACTTTTGTGCCACATCGGTAGCTAGATCTATAAAATATGTAAATCTTTCATAGTCCTCACTTAAAATATCATTCATCCCTCTTAGCGATTTTATCAATTTCTTATCCTTAGTATATAATCCTAAAAGGATATCATTTTTTCGCTTTTATTTAGTATAATTTGATATGAATATATTATGCCCATTATGCAATGAAAAATCTTATATATTATATGAAGGTAAGCAAAGATATTATCAGTGTAAAAATTGTTATGGTATCTTTGTTGATAGAGTTGATCTTTTAGATAAAGATCAAGAGATAGATGTATATACTCAGCATGATATAGATACTGATGATAAGGGATATAGAACATTTGTATCACCAATAACTGGTAGTATCTTAAAAGATTTTAGAGCTAATCATTTAGGATTGGATTTTGGGGCAGGGCGTTCTCGTATCATTAGTGCTGTTTTGTCTGATTCTGATTATGTGGTTGAAAACTATGATCCACTTTTTTTTGATGACAAAAAATTATTGAAACAAAAGTATGATTTTATAAGTTCTTGTGAAGTGATAGAACATTTTTTTGAACCATATAAAGAGTTTTCACTTTTAAAAAGTATGATGAAAAATGGTTCTAAGTTATATCTTATGAGTGAAGTTTATCATGATGATATTGATTTTGAAAAATGGTACTATAAAAACGATCCTACACATGTGTTTTTTTATCATGAAAAAACATTTAGATGGATACAAGAGGAGTTTGGATTCTCCTCTGTAGATATTTATAAAAGACTTATAATTTTTGAAAACTTAAAAATATAGTTCTTACTGAAAAGTAGTTCCACCA
>Ga0256827_10001020_pt1 | contig 17715 bp, 15 predicted proteins | sample CV84metaG_FD_185977 | JGI IMG/M metagenome (GOLD analysis project Ga0256827, IMG submission 185977) | Hydrothermal vent microbial communities from East Pacific Rise, Pacific Ocean - CV84 | ecosystem: Environmental > Aquatic > Marine > Hydrothermal vents | place: Pacific Ocean: East Pacific Rise... | reverse complement strand
TATATTGATAACTGTTCCTACAAGTCCACCGTGAATAGCAAAATCATAAGCTGAGATTTTTACTTTAGCTTTTGCTCCAGGATGAATAAAAGCTATATCACTAGGTTTTATTTTTATCTCTAAAAATAGTTTATTATTTGTTGGAACTATCTCTACCAAATCAGCACCTGGTTTAACAACACCACCAACAGTATGTACAAAAAGTTTTTGAACGATACCATTGACTGGTGATTTTACCATTGTTCTATCTACTTTATCTTTAAATTCAACTTGCTGAGCTTTAAGTATTGCCATTTGAGCAGTTACCTCATTTAACTCTTTTTTAGCATCATTCATAAAAAGTTGTTGTGATTCAACTCTTTTTTCTCTATATTCTTGGATGGAATATTCTAAGCGAGGAAGGGAGAGAGTAGCTGCTTCTATATCGTTTTCTATTCCATTAGCTTCACGTTTGAGTTTTAAAAAATCAACTTTAGATTTAATACCTTGTCTTACCATTGGTACAGTCATAGCTATCTCTTCTATTACAAACTCTAATGATTTTTTGAGTGATTTAATTTTTGCTTTTGCTTCTTGATATTCCTGTTTTTTTTGTTCTATCTGATTTGCTATTGTTCTATCTTTAGCTGTAAATTCTATCTTTTTTGAATCATATAAATCTTTGGCTAAATCAAGCTGTTTTTGCATCACTTTATCATCTGTTTGAATAGTTTTAAAATCTAACTGATTTGCTTCTGCATAAAGACGTAATCTTTTGGCTTCAAGTTCTTGAAATTTCATTGTATTAGTGATTGAGTTAGATGTTGATTTAGCATTGTTTATTTTAAGTATTATTTGACCAACTTTTACTTTTTCACCCTCATTAACTAAAATAGATTCAACGATACCACCCTCAAGATTTTGGATAACTTGATTTTGTCCATCTGGGATAACATCGCCACTTCCTCGTGTTATCTCATCTATTTCAGCTAAATTAGCCCAAATGATACCTATAATAATAGTAAGTAGCCAAATTCGTAATACTCGACTTACACTAGATGGTGCTTTATTTAATATGGCAGCACTCAAGCTGTTCATAAATTCATAGTCTTTTTCGCTATACTCTACAAGTTTGTTATTTCTCTTCATTATTATTGCCTTGTAGTTGTCTTAGTGCTTCCTCTTTAGGTGCGTCTATAAATATTTTCCCATCATTCATAACTATAACTCTTTGCACAATATTTAAAAGTGTCATCTTTTGAGTTACATATAATACTGTACGTCCTTGAAGATTTTCAGATAAATTATGTAATAACCTAGCTTCTGTAATTTGATCCATTGCATTACTAGGTTCATCCATTAGCATAATAGGGGCATCAAGTAAAAAAGCACGAGCGATACCAATACTTTGACGTTGTCCACCAGAGAGTCCTTGTCCACGTTCTCCAATAGGCATCTCATATCCACGAGGATGTTTTTTGATAAATTCAGCAGTTCCACTTATTTGTGCTGCTCGTATCATCGCTCCATCTGTTGCATGTGTAGCTCTAAATGTAATATTATCTTTTACCGTTCCACGAAAGAGCATAATATCTTGAGAAACATAGCCAAGATTTTTACGCAAATCAGCAGGGTCTATCTGTTTCAAATCTATACCATCTATAAGAATTTGTCCACTATCTGGTTCAAAAAGACCTAAAATAAGTTTAGCTATCGTACTTTTTCCAGAACCGATACGACCAATAATAGCAACATGTTCCCCTGGATTTATAACAAAGGATACATTTTTAAGTGCAGGAACTTCTGTATCTGGATAGGAAAAAGTTACATCTACAAACTCTATAAGACCACTAAATTCAGGACGTTGTACAAACTGTTTTCCAGTTGGTCTTTCACTTGTTTTTGAGATAATATCGTTGAGTGTATTATAAGATGTAAGAGTTGCTTCATAGTTTGTCATTAAACCAGCAACTTGACCCATCGGAGCAAGAGTTTTACCTGTTAAAATAACAATAGCGATTAATCCACCCATTGAAAGATTAAATTCTGAAATTTGATAGACCCCATACACTATAATCATTACTGTGTTAAGTTGAATTAAAAGTTGTGTTATTGTTGGAATAGATGCAGAAATCATACGAGATTTAAGACCTTTACTTGCTATTTCTCCTGTTGATTCTTCCCATTTATATTGAACTTGAGATAGAGTTCCCAATGTTTTGAGTGTTTCTATATTGCTTAATGTTTCTATAAGAATTGCACTTTTTTTAGCACTTGCTTCGTGGGAACTCTCTATACTTTCTCTCAATGGTTTTTTTATAAAAAAAGCATAACTTACAATAAAAAATATAGTAGTTAAAGGGATAAGAACGATAGCACCACCTAAATAGGAGATAACAATTAAAAAGATAACGGCAAAAGGAAGGTCTATTACAGCAGCCATTGTAGCATTAGTTAAGAAACTTCTTATAGAATCAAAATCTTTAAGATTACTAGAAAAGGAACCAACAGATGAGGGGTGATTTTCCATTTTAAGATTTAGAACTTTTTCAAAAATGATAGAGGACATAATAATATCACTCTTTTTAGCAGCACTCTCTAACAAAAATGTTCGAGTAAATTTTAAAAATGTATCTAAAAAATAGATAATTGAAACACCGATAGCAAAAACCCAAAGTGTTTCGATAGCATTATTTGGAACAACTCTGTCATATACATTCATAGTAAAAAGAGGGGATGCTAAAACAAAAAGATTTATAAGTAAAGAGGCTATTAAAACATCTTTATAAACAGGGATAGAAAGTTTAAGTGTACTCCAAAACCAATGTTTTTGTTGTAGATGGAGAGTTCTTGAATTTTCATCAGTATATTCAAAAGCTTTTTTAACCATAAATCCAAAACCGATATACTCATCTTCTAAATCTTCTACATCAACCCATTGTTCAATAGCCTCTTCAGCAGGCATAATAATTTTTACTTGTGTCCCATCATCACTAAACTTATCCAATATACAAGCACTTTGATTTGAGAGTAATACTATCATTGGAAGTTGTAAAGGTGAGATTTGTGAAAGTGGTCTTTTGATAAGAGAAGATTTCAATCCAGCTCTTTCAGCTGCACGTGAAAAAAGACCTTTTGCATTGTTTATAGAAAATAGTTCAGGTGACTCAACTCCTGGTTCTATTGGTAATCCAGCTGTTAAAGCATCAGCAGAAAATGGTCTATGATAGAGTTTAGTAAAGAGAACTAAACAATCCAGTAGAGCATCCATTCTAAGGTTGTCGGCACTTGTTAATAACATTTTTTACTTCTTTATATTCATTTTTTTAACTATTATATCAACACGGTTATTTTGAGTTTCATCATTTAAAAATCTTATAGATTTATTTGAATTTGAGTATATAACTATATTTGATTCATTCATATCATTTTTTAAAAAGATATTTTTTACACTATTAGCTCTCTTGAAAGAGAGTTTTTCAAGTTCTGTTTGAGAAAGATTATTATACATCGCATTTCCTAAAATGTCTACCTCTATATTTTCTAAACCATAGGGTTTGATTTGATGGATTAAACTCTCTATCTGAAATTTTGTTTCTTGACTTATGTTGTTATCATCTTCTGCAAATAAAAATCCAGTATAACGTTCTATTTGAACTATATGATTATCTGAAAATTTACAACCATATTTATCTTTTATATCTGTTGGTATAGAGTTACGACAAAGGTCATTGTTATTAGGAACAAGGTCATTATCTCTATCTAAGTTGATAGGAAAATTATCTTTCACCTTTATACTTTTTTTTGAGTTTAGATTAACATTAGAATATATTATATCACTATCTCCTAAAATTGTTGTTACTAAAGTACCTAATGAGTTTAATATTCTATATTTTGCAAATAAAATATCATAATGAACATTAATTATTTGTGATTTTGCACCTATAACATCATTTTGAACAGAGAGCAGGTCTAAAAGAGAACGACGACCTAAATCATACTCTTTGGAGTAGAGTTCTAATGTTTGGTAGGAAAAATCTTTATATTTTTGAAGATGAACAAGTTGCTCATTTAATTTTTCATAGGCAACCCAAGCAAGACTTAACTCTTCGATAAGTTGGTCTTGTAAACTGTTTTTTGAGTGAATTTCTGAATGAATTTTAGTAATATCTTTTTGAATATTTATAGAATCTTTGAAACCGTTAAAGATATTATATTTTAAAAAAATCATCGCTTTGAAAACACTATTTTTATTTTCTACACCATTAAGATTATTGTTGATAGATTGTGAAACTTCTAAATCTATTTGAGGATAGAGTGAAGAAAGGGAAGATTTGTAAGATACTTGAGCAAGTTTTATATTATAGTCACTTACTAAAAGTGTTGGATTGTTATGTATTGCATATAGTAGAGCTTCTTGTAAAGTTTTAGGAAAAGTGACATTTATATCGGGTGAACTCATTGTTTGAATATCTGGATAGTGTCCTAAATCTTTTTGCATGGTATAGGTAGCATCTAAAAGTGTATTCTCTTGAACAATCTCATTTGATTTTGCAAGTGCTAATGAAGATTCTATCTTGTTTACTTCTGATAGATTAGTCAGTCCAGAATCATAAAGTTTTTGAACTTTGATAAGAATATCTTCATCTATGGCAACATTCTCTTTTTTTGTTTCTAGTAGCTCTTTTTGTCGCATAACTTTGATATAGCTATTAACAATATCAAAAGAGATGGCGTTTACCTTTTCTATATAACTATATGCTGAGGATAGAGTTTTATTTTCTTGCTCTTTTATCTGATATTTCGTTTGAAAACCTTGAAATAGATTTTGAGTATACTTTAAAGATGTTTGATAAATATTGAAAGTTTTAGAGCTATCAGGAGTAACAGGAGAGTTACTTTTATCTGTTGTTTCTCTTCCCATACCGAAAGAGAAATCTAATTTTGGATAGTAATCAGCTTTAGCAATATCAATATCATTTTTAGAGAGATTATATTTTTTTAATTTTTCTAAAATCAGAGGATTTGTATTTAATGTTTCTGAAATAGTCGTTTTTAAATCTTGTGAATGAGCATGTAAAGAGAGAGTTATTATACTCATTATTATAAATTGTTTTTTCATAAAAATTCCTATTGTAAAAATTTAGTTTTTTATAAAGTAAATTATAGCTAATTAATATTTTAATTCGGTTTGAAACTTTTTGAATAATGCTTTTATTTGAATTAAGTTATACTTTTTATATTGAAAGAAAGAGGAAAATTAATAAAAAAGTAACTTATGAACCCAATACAAACAGATAAAATTTTAAATGATAAAAATAAACTTTTAACGCAATCCTACTTTGAACTTCAACGATTTTTTGAAGATAAATATGGGGAAGATAGTGTCGTATTTATAGAGATAGGAAGTTTTTTTGAAGTATATGAGATAAATAATGAAAAAGAGCAGATAGGAAAAGCAAAAGAGATAGCTGAACTTTTAAATATACAACTTACTAAAAAAAATAAATCTATAATAGAAAACTCCGATAAAAATCCTCTTTTAGCTGGAGTGCCGACAGTCTCTTTTGAACGCTACTTAAACCGTTTAATATCGGAACAAAAATATACTATTGTTGTCGTAAAACAGAAGGGTTTACCTCCAAAACTTACACGTTATGTATCTCAAATTATCTCCCCCGGTACAAATTTTGACCATATATTAGATAATGAAGAGAACTATATAGTTTCTATTATAGTAGATAAATATAAGGGTATATACAATATAGGATACTCAGCGATAGATGTTACAACAGGGAAAACTTTTTTATATGAAACGTATGGAAGTAGTGAAGACCTCTCCTATGCTTTAGATGAAGTTTTTAATCTGTTAAATCTTTATAAAACAACAGAGATAGTTATAACTTTTTTAGATGGAGTTGATGACCAACGTCATATTATGAGTTATTTGGAGATTTCGGAACATTATCATTATAGTGTCAATAATAAACGTCATAAGATAGATTTTCAAAATGAACTTTTTTCTAAGGTGTATCAGATAGAGTCTTTTTTATCTCCTGTGGAGTATTTAGACCTTGAACGTTCTCCTATGATTAGTGAAGCTTTAGCTATTTTAATAGATTTTGTGATAGAACATAATCATCATATAGTACAAAAACTCTCCCCTCCAACACTTATAGATAATCGCCGTTTTGTATATCTTGGGAACAATGCTTTAGAGCAGTTGGGTGTTGTATCTAAAGATAAAAAGGAGTTTACTCTTTTAAAGATGCTAGATAAAACAGCAACAGCGATAGGAAAAAGGTTGTTAAAAGAGCGACTTCTTAACCCTATATTGGAAAAAGATGAGTTAGAACGACGTTATGATTTGATAGAGAAAGTTGGTACATATAGTCGTTATTTAGATGAGGTTATGAGAGGTATTTATGACCTACAACGCTTATCTCGTCGGTTGGCATTGGGACGCTTACATCCATTTGAGATAAATCATATTTATGACTCTATATTGAGTGTGAAAGATTTGATAGTGTATATAAAAGAGAAAGATATTCAAACTGTTCCTTTTCAAGTGAGTGAATTAGAGGAATTTTTACGTGATATAGCCAAAAGTATAGACCTTGATATATCTCAAAATTTTACAGCAACAACTATAAATGATAACTTTTTAATGAGTGGAGTAGATGAGAGTATAGATAGTTTAGTACAAGAAAATAGAGATATGCTTTCTGTTTTTGAAGATATTATGAGTAAGTTAGAGGTGATGATAGAGAGTGTCAATGCCACTAGCTCAAACCGTTTAGTCACTCTTGGGGTTTTGGAGAAGGAGGGGTACTATATATCACTCAGTAAAAATCGTTTCTCTCTTATAGAAACTCTCTTTAAACAGGATGAGGAGTTTAGTAAATTTAGAGTAAAAAAATTGACAAATAGTGTCAAAATAACATCTGAATTTACCGATAAGATTTCCGATAAGATTATGAAAAATCGTCGTAAGATTATAAATCTTGTTAAAGAGAGATATATAACTTTACAAGAGATATATGAGAGACGTTATGCACTTCTTTTTGATAGAGTTATAAACTATGTAGCTGACTTAGATGTAAGTGTTAGCTCCTCTAAGGTGGCACAACTTTATAGATACAGCCGTCCAGAGATAGTAGATATAGAGAGTGATGAAAACTTTATGCAGATGATGCAACTTCGTCATCCTCTTATAGAAGTTCAAGAGCAAAATGGCATCTATATACCAAACGATATAGTGATGGGTGTTCGTAAATATGTTGAAAATAAAAACATAGATACCATAATGCTAGATACAAATCTTCATAATGGAGAGGATATAAATGGAGTACTTCTTTATGGTATAAACTCTAGTGGAAAAAGCTCTTTGATGAAGAGTGTTGGGGTCGCTGTTATTATGGCTCAGAGTGGTTTTTTTGTGGCGAGTTCTTTGATGAAATTTTCTCTTTATGATTCACTTTTTACTCGAATAGTTTCTAAAGATAACTTAGCTAAAGGTCTTTCCACTTTTGCAGTTGAGATGTTGGAGATGAAAAATATATTTAACCGTGCAACAACTCGCTCTTTAGTTTTGGGGGATGAGATAAGTCACGGAACAGAAACACTCTCAGGTGTTGCAATAGTTGCTAGTTCTATTATGAAACTTTCTCAAATCCGTTCTCTTTTTCTTTTTGCAACACATCTTCATCAACTCTCAACTATGAAAGAGCTAACGGTACTTAAAAATGTGGTAAATCTTCATCTGAGTGTAGAGTATGATGAGAAAAGGGATACTCTTGTTTTTAATCGTATATTACAGGCTGGGAGTGGAAGTAGTATATATGGTTTAGAGTTTGCTAAATCACTTCATATGGATAGTGAGTTTTTAGATACAGCCAATAAAATACGAAAGAGATTAGCTGATGATTTTGATGAGTTGGAGCTACTTGTACGGAAAAAAAAGAGTAAATATAACAAAGAACTCTACATCACAAAATGTATCATCTGTGGAGAAAAAGCTGAAGATGTTCACCATATAGCTCATCAATCAACATCAGATAAAGATGGTTTTATAGGACATTTTCATAAAAATCATAAACATAATCTTGTTCCACTTTGTAAAAAACATCATAAAGATATTCATGATAAAAAGATAAAAGTAGAGAATTTTGTGATGACATCTAAAGGTTTAGAGTTACAGTTTGAAGAGTTACAAAAGAGTGTGACAGAGGAGGATGGAAAATTTATTTTAGATGATTGGTAATGTTTTTAAGTAAATTTCTCAATAATCTCTTAATTTTTTCTGCTATAATTTGTGAAATAAAAAAAAGGTAATTTATGTTAAAAGATTTGAATAAATATCTCTTTATGGTAAAACTAGGCTATAAATATATACATATTTTTAAAAAAACTTTTTACCATCCCTTTATATCATTGAAACCTGCATATAAACAGCTTTCAATAGAACGTCAAAACTATGCAAATAGTGTTTTAGAAAATTTAAATATTGAAGTTAACGTTGTTGGTGAACTTCCAAAAGAGAATAAAATTCTCTATGCTATAAATCACCGTTCTTTACTTGATATTATTGTAATGGAAAATATTTTTGCTAAGGCAGATAAAAGTGGTACTTGGATAGCTAAACAGGAACTTTTTGATGCTGTGTATGGAAAATTTTTCCTTTATAGTGGTTGTATGAGTGTAGATTTAAATAATGGTAAGGGTTTATTAAAATTCTTTAAAAATATGAAAAAAACACTTCAAAAAGTAGATGACCTCAATATTTATATCTTCCCAGAGGGTGAAAGATATAGTGGAGAGGGTATAAAAGAGTTTCAGAGTGGTGCACAAAAGATAGCAAAAGCTAACAAACTGAAAATAGTTCCCATTTTTATAGATGATACACTTGAAATAGTTTTTAAAAACTCTCCCTATAAAGAGAGAAAAGTAGTTACTGTTTATATTGGTGATATTATACTAGAGGGTGATTTAGAAACAAACTATAAAGAGCTTATGCAAAGAGTAAAGGAGAAGAGTGATGATTAAGATGAAATTAGGTGTAAACATAGACCACATAGCAGTATTAAGAGAAGCAAGACGAGTAAATGACCCCGATATTATGCAGGGTTTATATGTTGCAACTCAAAATGGTGCTGACCAGATTACTATTCATTTGAGAGAGGATAGACGTCATATTCAAGACAGTGATGCTCAAAAAATTATACAAAGCTCTAGTGTTCCAGTAAATTTAGAGTGTGCCATAGATAAAGATATTTTAAATATCGTATGTGATTTAAAACCCCATCGCGCTACATTAGTGCCTGAAAAGCGTGAAGAGGTTACAACAGAGGGTGGTCTTGATGTTTTTAACTATCAAACAGAGTTAGAGTTTGCCATAGAGCAACTTCACGATGCTATCATCCCTGTATCTCTTTTTGTAGACCCAACCATAGAAGCGATGGAGGCATCTAAAAATCTTGGTGCGGAGATGGTTGAACTTCATACTGGAACATTTGCTAACCTTTTTGCTATGCTTAACTCTTCACTTCCATACTCAAACCATTCTGTTAAAGAGTTAGAACTTCCTCGTTATGAACTCTCAGATAGATTGGAACAATCGTTAGAAGATATTAAAAAATCTGCTACTTATGCAAATAAACTTGGTCTTGAAGTGGCTGCTGGTCATGGTTTGAACTATCATAATGTTCATGAGATGATGAAGATAGAGGAGATAATAGAGCTAAATATCGGTCAAAGTATCATCGCTAGAAGTGTGTTTAGTGGTTTAGCTGATGCTGTTAAAGAGATGAAAAAATTAACGACTAGGTAGATTAAAATATGAAAAAAATAGCTATAAGTATAGGTGACCTTAATGGTGTAGGTATAGAGATAGCCTTAAAATCTCACGATGAAATCTCTAAGATTTGTGAACCTATCTATTGTATAAATGAGAACCTATTAAATCAAGCTCTTAAAATTTTAAAGAAAGAGATGCCTAAAAATTTCACTCTTTATAGTGTTGAGGGTGATTTTACTATCGAAGTTGGTAAGGTTACTCAAGAGAGTGGAGAGTACTCCTATAACTCTTTTATGAGTGCAATTAAGCTTTGTGAAACATCTCAAGCAGAAGCTGTTGTGACTATGCCTATTCATAAAGAAGCGTGGATGATGGCAGGGTTAGAGTATAAAGGGCATACAGACCTTTTACGTAAATATTTTAATAAAGATGCGATAATGATGTTAGGGTGTGAAGAGATGTTTGTAGCACTCTATACAGAGCATATCCCTCTTAAAAATGTTCCTGCAACTATACAGAAAAAAAATTTAGTTAGTTTTTTTCTTGCCCTTCATAAAAGTATAGGAGATGAAAAAGTAGCTGTTTTAGGTTTAAATCCTCATGCTGGAGATAATGGTGTTTTAGGAGATGAGGAGAGAGAGATAGAGTTGGCTATACAAGAGGTTAATAATATTTTAGATAAAGAGTTGTTTGTTGGTGCTATTGTTCCCGATGTAGCTTTTACACCTCATTTTAGAAAGAACTATACCTATTTTGTGGCGATGTATCACGACCAAGGATTAGCACCTCTTAAAGCACTCTATTTTGATGAAAGTGTAAATATCTCTCTAAGTTTACCAATAGTAAGAACATCCGTAGACCACGGAACAGCTTTTGATATAGCGTATAAAGGTCAAGCAAAAACTATCAGTTATATAAATGCTGTTAAAAGTGCTATAAAGTTGATAGAGAAAGATTAAAAGTTTAAATCACTTTTTAATCTTTCAAACCCATCTGTTATATCCTCTTTTTGTACACTCTCTTCAAGGTCGATATAATAACTATAAACCATCTGCCCATCTTTTTTGAGTGTTAGATTTAGATAACTTGTAGGAAATTTTTTCAATACTTTTTTATCTAAGTTATGGGTACTGTTACAAACTATATTGTTTTTCTGAGAGATATTTAGAGTAAAATCACATTGAGAACTAAAGTGATAGAGAGAGTTTATCTCTTTAGTAAGATATTTATCGGGAGGAAAAACAACTAATTTCATACATTTTATCTGCTCATTAGCTATATTTTTATCATAAAAAGTAACTAAAGATTTATCATTACAAGCAGTAAAAAATAATAGAGAAAGAGAGATAAAAAGAGGAGATAATCTCAAAATTAATTATCTCTTTTTAAAAATTAGAAGTGTTTTATCTTCTGTATCATAAAGTGAAAAAGTCTGTTTCTCTACAAGCTTTAAACCACTGAGTTTTTGAAATAGTTTTATTTTATGAAAATGTTGTACTATGCTATCTTGATATTTTTTATAGCTTTCATCATCCTGTTTCTCAAAAAGTGTAAATTTTGTAGTGAGTTTATCGTTTTCAAATTGTGCATCAACACTTAAAAACTCTTTCTCATTTTCACTACTCATAGTTCCCTCTGCAACATCACTAAAACCATAAAGAGTATTTATATCTGCTATAAAAATCCCATCATCGTTAAGTTTCGTGGCGATAGCCTCTAAAAAATCTATAAGTTCCTCTTTATTCATAAAGTTTAAAACATCAAATATACTTACAATAGCATCATATTTACCAGTAACATCTTTGACATCTATACACTCAGCATCAAGACCATTGCTAATACACTCTTCAATCATAAGAGAGCTTAAATCAACACCCTTACACTTTACACCATCACTTATCATACGAGTCATAAAGCCACCACGACCACAACCAACATCCAAAAGAGTTTTGATTTTATACTCATCTAATTCTGAGCGATAGAGGTCATAGAGTGCTTCTGTTGCATCTTCTATACCTAAGAGATGTTCCGCTTTTGCATATAAATCTAAATTCGTCATATTAAGCTTTTTGTTCCGATTTTATCACTTTATTTATCTTTTCATAAATATCTAAAACTTCATCTTTTTTTGAGATAAAAGAGTTTTTATTTGCTATAAGATATGTTGAAGATGTCATAATATCCTCTACAACCTCTAAACCATTCTGTTTCATAGTTGTACCTGTTTCCACAATATCTACTATCATATCGGCAAGACCTATAAGAGGAGCAAGTTCGATAGAACCATATAGTTTAATAATCTCTACACTTACAGCTCTCTCCTCAAAATATCTTTTTGTGATATTTACCATTTTAGAAGCAACTTTTAGTTCTGGTTTATTGAGGTCTAGTTTTTCACCTTTTCTCATACCGATAGAAACTTTACATACCCCACGACGAAGGTCAAGTAAACGAACAACATCAAGACCCTGTTCCTCTAAAGTATCTAATCCTACCACACCAATATCTGCTGCTTGATGATAAACATACGTCGCAACATCTTGATTTCTTACAAGTAAAAAACGAAAGTTTGGTGTTTCTAAAATAAGTTTTCTATCATCAAACTTAAAACTATCACCAAAAATTGTTTCAAAAATTTCAAGTGTTTCTTTAGCGATACGACCTTTTGGAAGTGCAACTGTTAGCATAGATTAGCCTTTTTTATCTTTTTATTTAAAATTTTACTCATTTTATCTAAATATAACTCAAAGTTTTATGAGTTTAAAGTTTCAATTTTGATTTCATTAATCTCACTTTCTGTTAAACCCGAAATTATTTTTATTGTTTTTATATCTAAACCTTGTGCTAAAGCTAATTGAACAATTTCAATATTTCTATCTTTTTTTCCCTGCTCTAAGCCCTGTTCTAAGCCCTGTTCCAAACCCTGTTTTAAACCTTTCCTAAGACCTTCTTCACGTCCTTGTTTTATACCTTTTTTAAGACCTCTTTTAATTGCATACTCTTCTGCATTTACTAAATCTCTATACACTTTTAGATTTTTATGATACTGCTCTTTATCTCTTTTAGAAAGTTTTAAAAACTCAGCTTTATTAAAACTATGTTTGAGAATTTTATCCTCTTGAATCTCTTTTGGTAATTGTTTAGTTGTTGCTATATTTAAAAATGTCCATAACCACCATTCTAAATGTGTTGAGAGTTCCTCTTTTAATTTTTTCATCTTTGGAATCTCTACATATATCATATTCAATTGATTATACATGATTTTATTACTATATATATCAGTTATTTTTCCATGATGTAAAAAGTTTGTATTATCTTGAAACTCTTTTACTTCAAAATTTAATAATCCAATAAAATAAACTGGAGTAAGTTCAAAATCCCATTTTCCTCGTTGTGCTTGTTGTTGAATAGGAAATGTTGTATAGTACAATGCTCTACTTTGAAAATGTTCTTGAGTGATTTTTTGAAGTTCTACAATAAAAAAATTCCCCTTTTCATCTTCACAAAAAAGGTCATATATTGCTTTTCTATCTTCTGGATTCTCGGGTAACATCTCACCATTTTTAAATGTTATCGTTTTTATTTTAGAATCATCATCTAACTGTAAAATATCATTGAGTAGTGATTTTAATGCTTGTGTATCATCAGGGTCACCAAATACTCTCTTAAATCCAAAATCTGTAAATAGGTCTATATATCTACTTGTTATCTCTGGCATTTGAACTCCTTTTATTCTTTAAATTATAACATAAATTCTAATTTTTTTTCTCTTAATACTTTTTTCATTCCATCAAAAATAAGAGGGTTATAGAGTGTAGCTTCGGGAAAGATATGTTTAAATTTTTTAGCATCACCACCTGTTAAATATATATTTTGATTATAAGAGATAACTTCATTGTATAGAGTTTTTAAATAACCATAACTGAGTGCATCTTGCGAATTCTTTGGAAGTGTATTGAGATTTATATTAAAATTAAAAGAGTAATCAAGTGCTGGGGAAATATTTTTATATGTTTGATTCATCGCTTTTATACCTGCATAGATAAATCCTCCTTGAAATATACCACCTTTTACTATATCAACAGTTATAGCACTCCCAGCATCAATAATCACACCATTTTGTATAGCTTCACAAGCAAAAATTCTATCCATCCCCATAGTTTCATAATAATTTTTTTTATCGACAAAAGGGGCTAAATCTATCCAATTTTCTAAATCTTTTAAGAGTATATTTACTTTAATATTTACACTAATATAATAAATTTTTTCTTTTATAGAAGATGGGTTAAAACTTTTAACATTTTTTTTATAGTCATTATCTTTTTCTAAAAAATGGTAAGAGGTATTTCCAATATCACATAATAACATTAGTAAAGTTTCCAACTATGTGCTTTAAAAGATGCTTTTGCTTTTGAACAAAGAGGTGCATCTATAAAAAGGAGTTTATATTTAAAATTATGGTCGAAATATTGCACCAATTTGGCATAAATTATATTAAATTTTTCAACATCTTTACTTAATATTCTACTTTTCTGACTTATAAGTATAATAGCCCAAAAATATCCATTTAAATCGGTAGCTTTATATATTTTAATTTTATTACGAATACCTATCTCTTTTGGTGTTATCTCTACCATTTTTTTATAAATTTTTCCCTTTTTTCTTAGAGCATCAACTACTATTTGCATCTGTTAGCCTTTTGTAAATTTTATCTATTATCATAGCAATTTTTTTTTATTAGAGTAATATTTTGACGATTAAAATATAGATTTACTTTTATTTAATCGTCAATTTTATATACTTTTAAAAATTTAAAAGGAAATCACTTGCTAAAATATATATTTATTATATCATTTTTTATAATCTTAACAGGTTGTAATGATTCTAAACCAGACAAACACTATGATGGAAAAAAACTTATGAAAAATAGATGTTCCTCTTGTCATAATCTTAATATGCCTCCTATCGTATCTAATGATGAATTAGCACCACCAATGATGGCTGTTGCTTTTCATGTTCGTAGTTTTGTTAAGCCATCTGATGAATCACAACGTATAACAAAAGCGATAGAATTTGTTAAAGATTATGTGTATAATCCATCTTTAAAAAAATCTTTTTGTGATAAAAGTAGTTTAAAACGATATGGTTTAATGCCATCACAAAAAAAGAATGTAACACAAGATGAACTTGATGCTATTGCTAATTATCTTTTTGAACATTATAATCAGGAAAATTTATTAAGAATAGAAAAAGAGAAACGAGAATATGATGCACTTGATGAGGGAAAAAAGATCGCTTTAAAAAATAGATGTCTAGTATGTCATAATATTAAGAGAAAAATTGTTGGTCCATCGTTTCAAAAAATAGCACAAAAATCTACTTTACAAGAGATAAAATATGTTATTAAAAATGGTAGTCAAAATAGGTGGAAAGAGTCAAATAGAGCAGTAATGCCAGCCTTTAAAAATATGGATGAAAAAGAGTTAAATGAACTTTCTAAATGGTTGATGAAACAGAAATAGTTTTAATAAAAGAAAAATAGGATATATGATATAATCTTTGCAGTAAATAGACCTCGTAGAAAAGGAAAGAAAATGAAGAAAATTGTCGGCATACTTTTTGTTATGCTAGTAACAACAAACTCTGCCAATGCAACAGCATTGACTATGGATATGGCAGTCTCAATTCTCAAGGAGAATAACCTTGAGATTAAAATTGCCAAACTAGATCAAAGTATCGCAAGAAAAGATGAAAATTTTGCTAATGGTAATCATTATGGAAAAATTGATTTTATTCAAGATTTTGCATACTCAAATGATGCTGGAAATGTATTTGGTTTTAAAATAACTTCTCGTGAAGCAACGTATAGAGATTTTGGTTTTAGTGAGTATCAAGCTGAACAGCAACAGATAGCTGCTTCTGGTGGTGATCAAACAAAAATTGATACTCAAGAGGAGCAACAAGCTGTTGCAGATCAAAATGATGAAAAATATGATGCTTTAAATTATCCAGATCCTAGAGCATTTTTCCAATCAAAAATTCGTTATGAAGTTCCTTTTTTTACTGGATATAAACTTACAAACTATGTTGAGATTATGAAATCTATGACAAAGATGAAAACATTAGATAAGCATAAGCTTATCAATGAAAAGATTTATCAACTACGTAAAAGTTTTTATGATATGGCTCTTTTACAAAATTCAACTAAAAATTTAAAAAGTATTTTAAATAATATTCATAAACTTGAGAATATGACTAAAAATATGATTAATGTTGGGTATGCAAAAAAAGTGGATCTTTTAGAGGTTCGTGCAAAAAAAGGAAATGTGGAAAGATTATTGATGGATCTAAAATTGAACCAAAAACTTTTATATCATTATATAAGTTTTTTACTCAATAAAAAAGTTACAAGTATTATACCACCAAAATCAGCTGTACCGATGCCTAGAATCAACTCTAAAGAGATTTTAGAAAGTAATGTTGATATTAAAAAAGCATTAGTTGGTTTAAAAATTAAAAAGAATATGTTAGGTGTTAGTGAGGCTGCTAATTATCCAATGATAGGTGCTTTTGCTGAACTTGCAACAGCAGATGATACTTTTTTAGGTGATGCAGCAGATCATGCAGAATATAGTTTGGGAATGCGTCTTAGTTGGAATATATATAATGGAGGAATAGATAAAGCCAGTATAGAAAAAGCAAAAATTGATCTTATTAAAACAAAAACACAAGTACAATTGGCTCGTAAAGGTATAGGTCTGAAGATAGCAAAAATTAGAACACAAATAAAATCTTCTAATGAAAAAGTTATCTCTTTAGAGAAAGAGTTAGCCTTAGCAAATGAGATCTATAATAATTATGAGGGTAGATATAGAGAAAAGCTCTCTTCAATGAGTGATGTTATTATTAAACAATCTGAACAGATTCAGAAAATATTAGAGTTACAAAAAGTGAAAAATACACGAAATGAGCGTATATTCGCTTTAGAAAAATTAGCAAATGGAGATTTATAGATGAAAAAGTTTTTACTAGCAACCGTTATTCTTAGTGCTACATTAGTAGCTGAAACTATTACATTATCTGGAAGTATTATTTCAGATAATCAAAAGATGATTACTAGTCGATTTATGGGATTTGTAACAAGTGTAAATGTTTCTGAAGGGGAACAGGTAAAAAAGGGTCAAGTTCTTTATACTATCGATTCACGTGAGATAGATTCTGCAAAACGTCAAGCACAATCTGGTTTACAAATTTATGAAAATCAGTATGAAAATTTAAAAATAAATCTTGATAGACATAAAAGATTATTAAAAAAAGATATGGTTTCAAGATATGAAGTTGAAAATTTGGAATTAGCAGAAAAAAATTTAAGAGATATGATTAAAATTGCTAAAGCAAGACTTACTGAAGTTGAAAATCAATATGTTTATCTTAATGTAAAAGCTCCAAATAGTGGTGTTGTTGTTTCAAAAAATATCAAAGTGGGAGAGATGGCAATGCCTGGGATGCCAGCGATTGTTTTATCAGATTTAAGTAATTTAAAAATATCAGCAGAGATTGCAGAAACAAATCTTGCACTTATTAAACATGGTAAAAAAGTAACAGTGAGAATACCATCTTTAGATATTGTAACTATTGGTAGAGTAACAGCTATTATTCCAAATTCAAATCCTATGACACATACATTTAAAATAAAAGTTTCATTTAAAACTAGAAATAGATCAGTGTATCCTGGTATGTATGCAACAGTTGATATAGATTAAGGTAAAAAAGATGGCTAAAATAAAAGAAGCTCATGAATATGAAGAGTATAAGCCTAGTGATTCTGCTGGGATACTTGCAAAAACATTTATTAGAAGTCCATTAACTGTTGTTCTCGGTGCATTTTTCATCGCTATCGGTTATATATCATTAATGATTATGCCAAGAGAGGAAAATCC
>Ga0256827_10001019_pt1 | contig 17727 bp, 15 predicted proteins | sample CV84metaG_FD_185977 | JGI IMG/M metagenome (GOLD analysis project Ga0256827, IMG submission 185977) | Hydrothermal vent microbial communities from East Pacific Rise, Pacific Ocean - CV84 | ecosystem: Environmental > Aquatic > Marine > Hydrothermal vents | place: Pacific Ocean: East Pacific Rise... | reverse complement strand
AAGCATTTATCGTACATTTAAAAAGTTATCATATCACAGCAAGTAGCCATGTGCCCTTTAAAAGATTAGCCAAAGAGAACCATCTACATCCTGCAACACTTTATAATATGTTATTGGCATCACAGATAAAAATGTAATTTACTCCTAATATATTTCTTAATTTTATTGTGCCATACTCTATGATAAAGATAAATTATAGATGTTTATAATCTATTTTTCAATATAATCCAGTAAACCAAGAAAGAGAAAATATATGCCAATAGAACAAATAAAAAATAGTATAGATTATGGGATCATAGGGTTACTCATATTTCTTAGTTTCCTCACTTTTTACTTTGCTATAGAAAGAGTACTCTATTACCGTGGTGTGAAACTTGAAAACTATAGCCATGAAAAAGAGTTGGAATTGGATCTTGGTAAACACCTCGCTACTATTGCTTCCATTGGATCCAACGCTCCGTATATTGGTCTTTTAGGGACAGTGCTTGCTATTATTTTGACCTTTTACATCATTGGTGATCAGCAAGATACGATTAATCCCGGAGAGATCATGAAACACTTGGCACTGGCACTTAAAGCAACGGCTGCAGGTTTGGTAGTAGCTATTCCTGCAACGGTCATCTACAATGCACTGCTTACCAAAGTAGACAGACTCCTTGCACAATGGGAAGTGATGAATGATAAAGGTCAAAAAAAGGTATGAGACGTGAACGCTTTGACAAAATGAATGTTGTCCCGTTCATCGATATTGTTCTGGTACTGTTGGTTATCGTCTTGGCAACAGCAACTTTTGTGACCAATAAAACCATAAAAGTCGATCTTCCCACGGCAAGTTCTCAAAAAAAAGAGGATAGAAAAAATATTGTCTTAGCTATAGATAAAGAGGGGCAATATTTCTTCGATAAAGAGGCTCTTTCTTTAGATGTGGTGAAACAGAAGTTGGGTGAGCTTGACCCCCAAAAAGATCTGATATCACTTCATACAGACAAAGAGACACCGTTTCACTATTTTGTGGATGTGATCGATTTTATGAAAAGTAAAGGGTTTGAGAATATCTCAATTGTGACAAAGTGATGCAGAAACATCGGTATAAAGTCTCTTTTCTTTTAACAACACTTCTCTATATGCTTTTAGTATTGGGGTATATATTTTATATTCAAAATCAACACTTTTCAGTAGAGAAAAAACCCAAAGAAGAGGTCATCACACTTGCTTTAAGTAAATTTGTACCTCCTGTTGAAGAGGTAATAGAGCCTCTTCCTGAACCTGTCATTGAAGAAGTAGAGCCAGAACCGGAAGTAGAAACCAAAGAGCCAGAACCCATCATTCAAGAAGAACCTGTGATTGAGCCAAAACCTATTGTGGTTGAAAAACCTATCATTAGACCAAAATCAGTAGTGAAAAAACCTAAAAAAATAAAAAAGAAGATCAAAAAAAGAGTAAAGAAAAAAAAGGTAAAAAAAACTGTAATTAAAAAGAGGAGAACGGTAAAATCTACCAAGCGTATCGTAAAAAGAGATCCGGCAAAAAAGAGCCGATTTTTAGCAAGTTTACGGGCTAAGATCAATAGGGCGAAGAGCTATCCACGTATTGCACAAAGAAGAGGGATACAAGGGGTAGTAAAAGTACGTTTTACTATATTGCCCAATGGGAGTGTGGGTAATATTTCAGTGAGTGGACCAAAGGTATTTCATAATTCAGCACGATCTGCTGTGAAAAGTGCTTTTCCAATCTCTGTAAAAAATGCACCCTTTGCTCTGCCCAAAACCATTACTTTACCTATTCACTATAAACAACATTAAAATCTGTAGTTTAACATTAATTTATAGTGTTCATACTCTTGACCGGGTTGTGTTGTCCAAGCTTTAGGATTGTTACTCCCTGCTACCTTGACTCTAGCATCAAAATTATCGATTTTTGTGTACGCAGCAGCAAGACTCAAACCATTGAATATACCATCAAAATCATACTTCAAATAGAGCATCTTATTCTTTTGGTCAACAGATGCAGCTTTTGCATCATAGAGGGTATAGGCTGCAACTGCTTTTAGATTAGGTAGCCCAAATCTTGAAAAGTTTTGTATGAGAGCTGCCTTATAGGCTGTAGTGTTAGCACTGTATGCACCGGCATATTTTTTTAATCCGGAACCTTTGATAGATCTTGTCATGGCACTGGTTACACAGATTTTTGTAAAAGCAGGAGAACCGTCCCATGGAAGTATGATCTGGCTGTCCCCTGTTCTTGATGCTGCGAACATCAGTTTCGTACCTTTATAAGAAAGTGCTGCCTTTGCTCCGACTAAGCTTGAATCATCTACCCTTAAATAAGGATTATCAGTATTGTTTTTTGAATTTGAATCTATATTCTGACTTAAACCTTGTAGTGCAAAATGTAGTCCAAAACTAGAAAGCTTTGTTTTATAGTCCACCTGTCCATAAAAAGTATTCATTAGTGCATCAGCTTTAAGTGCCCATAGTTGTATATTGAATGACTTATTGAAACGATGTTGTAGACCAAGTAATGCTATGTAGTCTGAGTCTAAAGAAGTGTTACCTGTAATATTTTCACCTATATCGTAAAATTTGTTACTTGTTCTATGTTTATATTTTGAAATGAGTGAAAGATCTAAAGAGCTATTGCTGTTGAACTCTCGTTGATATCTGAGTGCTTCAAAAGTGCCGACATGGATAAATGTCTCATAAGTCATATTGGTTGGGTTTGAAGCTAGAAGAGGGGTATTGATCTTTTGTCTTCCCAGTGTGATCTCATTTTTTTCATCTTCATATTGTAAATATGCCTCCCCCAGTATGGTAAAACCATCTACACCAGTATATTTACTTCCTATGATCCTTGCACAATCATTCCCTCCACCTAGTGGTTGGATACCCATAAAAGTAGCTTTAACAGAAAAATTTTCATTCAAATCATAACTGTATCCCAGTTCAAGCCCTAGAACATTTGATGACTTGTCTATGGAATTGTTTTGATTTTTAGCACCGGCATGCATATATTTTAGAAAACCACTGATTTCATTTGCCTCTACCTGTAAAGCTAGTACTGATATAAGTGGTATGAGTATTAATTTACTTGTCTGTTTCATCCTCTCTCCCTTGTTTGTTAAAATGATTATAAAATAGCTCTGTTAAATATGTGTTAATTTATAAAAAAAGAGTAAAATACACCTAAAGATCTAACGATATAAAGGAAAAAATGATGGAAAATATCCCTAATTGTCCAAAATGTGGCAGTGAATATACTTATGAGGATGGTAATCTTTATATATGTCCCGAGTGTGCGTATGAGTGGAGTAAGGATGCAGTAGAAGAGGTTGAAACGGGATTGGTAGTAAAAGATGCCAATGGTAACATTCTTGAAGATGGTGACAGTGTCACAGTGATTAAAGACCTCAAGGTTAAAGGAAGCAGCGATGGGATCAAAGTGGGTACCAAGATCAAGAGTATTCGTCTTGTTGAAGGGAATGACGGACATAATATAGACTGTAAAGTACCTGGTGTCGGTGCCATTAAACTCAAGCAGGAATTTGTGAAAAAAGCATAAATGATGAAACTTCTTTCCCTATATATTTCAATGATGTTGGTTACTGAAAATGCATGAGCTTTTACAGTACCAATTAAAAGAGATAGGGTATAGACGAGGACAACTAACGGAAATACAAGTAAAAAAACTTCTTAATGCAGTGAATCAAACCTATTATACTGCTGATGAAAATCGTAAACTTTGGAAAGACATGTTAGAAGTCTCTTCCAAAGGGATGCAGACATTATACAAATCACTAAAAGACAACTCCTCAAATAAATTAGCATACAGTGAAGAAAAATATAATAGACTTATCTCCAATCTTCAACCCTATTATTTTTTCTATACAAAAAATGCAGATGGAAAATTTATCTCTGTAAGTGAATCTGTAAAAGAGATGCTTGGATATACACATGATGAGTTTATAGAACGTTATAGTGATATTTTTATGCAGGAAATGAGTCATGAAAATTCTGAGAGATCCTTAAAACAAAAAGATGGAATGCCATATGAATTAAGTTTACAACATAAGAACGGATCTACTTGTTATCTTGAACTGACAGAATTCCCTATTTTAAATACGGAAGGAAAAGTAGAGCTCATTGAAGGTATTTTACGAGATGTTACAGAAGAGGTAAAAACAAGAAAAAAGATCTCAGATATGTTGCATTTTGATACATTAACAGGGATATCCAATCGTTTACATTTAGAAGTACTTATGGAAAAACTGCTTTTTGATAATTATCAGAAAAAAAATAGATTTGCATTGCTTTTTTTGGATCTAGACCATTTTAAACATATCAACGACACATTGGGACATGATATTGGAGATAGTTTGCTACAGCAGATCTCTGAAGGAATTGCACAGTCTCTCAGGGAAGATGATATTTTTGCTCGTGTCGGTGGAGATGAATTTATTATTATTTTAAATGATCTTGACAGTATCAATTTAACCATGGCGATTCATCGTATCATGGAACTTGTACGTAAACCGTGGATGGTAAGAAGTTATGAATTAAGGATTTCTGCAAGTATGGGAATAGCACTCTATCCGGATGATGGAAAGAGTACGGTAGATCTTATGAAAAATGCAGATATAGCTATGTACCAGTCTAAAAATCTTGGACGAGACAACTTTACTTTTTTTGAAGAGGAATTTAATGTTTCTGTACATACTGAAATGAAACTTATACAAGATATGTCTGCTGCACTGGAAAGAGAAGAGTTCCTTTTTTATTTTCAGCCCAAAGTACTCTTATCAAACAATGAAATTGTTTCAGCTGAAGCACTGATACGATGGAATCACTCTGAGTTAGGACTTATTCATCCTGATAAATTTATTGCATTGGCTGAAAATACCGGGTTTATTTTGAAACTGGGTAGATGGATCATAAAAGAAGCATGTCAAGTGATTGTACGGTTCAATGAAATGAATCCTAACAAAAGGTTAAGGCTCTCTATCAATGTTTCTATTAGGCAGTTTCAACATGAAAATATGTATCAAGTTTTAAAAGAAGCTATAGCTGAAGCAGGGATCGAAGGAAGTCAACTACTGATTGAATTGACTGAGAGTATTATGATGGAAAATAATAAAGAAATGGTCTATAGATTAAACCAGATAAAATCTTTAAATGTAGGTATTGCATTGGATGATTTTGGTACAGGCTATTCTACGCTCTCCTATTTAGATAAATTGTCTATAGATGCCTTGAAGATAGATAAAGCATTTGTAGATGCGATCCCAAAGGATGGTACACAAAATATTTTACTTGATACCATCATTGCTATGGGAAAAACACTGAACATGTTGGTGATCGCTGAAGGTGTGGAAGAAGAGTATCAGCGGAAATATCTTCTGAATAAAGGGTGTGATATTTATCAGGGGTATCTTTTTTCAAGACCTCTTCCTGAAAAAGAATTTATAGAGAAGTTTGTTCTATAGCCCTTTCATCACAATTTAAAACGGATGACAGTGTTTCCTTTTCTTAGTTCTATTTCGATATAATTTCTTTCAGTCAAGACTTCAATATTTTAATCAATTTTAAGTAGGGTTTTCCTCTGATATGAGAACCTTCTAAATTTTAAAAGGGTAGATGATTTGTTAAAAAAACTATTGTATGAACCACTACTGCATTTTTTAGTGTTAGGTGGTTTACTCTTTCTCTTTTATTCTTTTTCTCAACACAATGAAGATGTTGAGAACCGTATTGTTATTTCCAAAGAGAGAATAGAACAACTCACTTCAAATTGGGAAAAAAAGTTTTTTCGTGCACCTACAACAAAAGAAAAACAAGAAATGATAGATAAAGAAATTTATCAAACAGTCTTATATAAAGAAGCTTTAAAAATAGGTTTGGAAAAAAATGATGCTGACATCAAAAGACATCTTGTAACAAAAATGGAGTTCGTCACTTATGATACATATGAACTTCCAACCCCCAGTGATGAAGTGTTAAAAAAGTTTATGCTGGAGCATCCTGAAAAATATAGAGAAGAAGAGAAGATAAGTTTTACGCAAAACATGATGGGATCAGATACAACGCATTTTGAAACATCATATACACTTACGGCATTTGAAGCAGATAACATCTTTGGACGTTCTTTTTCAGAAGTACTTTTTAGCCTTAAAATAGATGGGGAAGTACATAAAATAGAGTCTGAGTACGGAGTACATGAAGTACTTGTAAAGGATAAATTAATAGGAAAGCTAAAAGCCTTTAATGTGGTGAAAGAAAAGCTTCAAAATGATTATTTGAGTGCACAAAGAGAGCGTCAAAACAAAACTATTTATAAAGCATTGAAATCACAGTATAGTATTATCATAGAAGAGAAATAAAGTGCTTTTAAAAATATTTATTCTTTTTACCTTTCTTCTTACTTTTACACAAGCAGATGAAATACGACCTGCTTATCTTGAAGTCATCCAAAAAACGATAGATACGTACACATTTCTTTTGAAAGTACCAGTAAAAAATGATAAAAAACTCCCTATGAAAGTTAAAGTTATAAAGGGTTGTAAAGAGAAGGGGTTGCATATTACAGGATCTGTAAATGATTCTTATACAGATAGATATATTTTAGAGTGTACTCAAAATCTCAAGGGAAAAATGATTGAGGTACAGGGATTGGAAAATACAAATATAGATCTACTTTTACGTTTGGAATTTTTAGATGGTGCTTCACAGTCCACATTACTTAATCCTTTGCAGAATACCTATACAATAAAAGAGGATGCTTCTTCTCTACAAATTATACAAACCTATACATGGTTGGGAATTACCCATATTTTGATGGGATTTGACCACCTTCTTTTTGTTTTTTCTCTTCTGCTCATTGTTAAAAATATGCGACGACTCTTATGGACGATTACAGCATTTACTTTAGCACACAGTATTACTATGGCTGGAGCAACTTTAGGGATCGTACATATACCACAACAACCAGTTGAAGCGGTAATAGCACTGAGTATACTCTTTTTAGCGATGGAGATAGTTCATGAAAAACAAGGGAAAGTAGGTTTAGCTTCACGATATCCTTGGCTCATTGCTTTTATCTTTGGGCTTTTACACGGTTTTGGATTTGCAGGTGCTTTAGCAGAGATTGGGCTTCCTCAACAAGCCATTACGCTAGCACTTATTTTCTTTAATATTGGGGTAGAGTTGGGTCAGTTGATGTTTGTGGCTACAGTGGTACTTATAGCCCTGTTACTTCAGCATTTAAAACTTCCAAGGTTTATGGAGAAAGTAGAAATGTTTGTGGTCTATGGTATAGGCGGACTTTCGGCTTTTTGGGTGATTGAGAGAATTTCAGTTTTTTAATAAAAACTGTGTAATTTTATATTATCTCTTATAACCCTTTCATCACTATTTCATACAAATACTCTACTTCATGATCTTCTAAAAAAGTTGTTTTTCGGGAAGAGAAAAAATTTAATACTTTTTTTGTGGGAAGAGATGATGAGTAAATGCACTTTGGATGTGCAGGTTTGAAAGCTTGCATCAATGCAATATCTTCTTCTATACGTTGTTCACAGATGAAGCAGTTCTCTTCCGGGTAGAGTCTGCCTTCATATGCCAACAGTTCAATGTAGCTTTCACACACAATACGTTTTGGGTTTTGTTTGTCCCATTTTTTTGCAGCACTTAGCAGCAGATCAAAGTAAAAAGAGTCTAATTCTGTGGTATCTTTGAGATGAGGCTCGAACTTTTTAATGAAGTTGTGCCACAGGAGGAGTTTGTTCTTGTCAAAAAGCCAAGGGAAACCGATATGAGAAAGGGAACGTAGTCTAGGTAAAAAACTACTACCTTCTCCCTCTACTTCAAAATCAATGAGGTTCCCAAGTTGTAAAATAGAGTGTCTTGCACCAAAAAAACGGTAGTAGGTTCGTACATCTTTGTTACTCAAAACGAGGGCGATACTATCTTCATTTTTGGCTTTACGAAGTCCCAATACAAAACCTTTAATGTGACACCTCCCTTGTAAAGATATACGCTCTCATCTATCTTTAACCGTCATTTAGCTATAATCGACCCCATTTATAGGGTGATTTGCGTAACCCTAGCGAAATTTATTTAAAGGTTGGCTTATGAGAGATTTATTTACCTCGTTTAAGGATAATTGTGGGTTTGGATTACTTGCTTCCATCGACAATACTCCATCACATAGAAATTTAGAAGATGCCGTTACATCACTATCACGAATGATGCACAGAGGTGCTGTAGCAGCAGATGGAAAAACAGGAGACGGATCAGGTCTTCTTCTTTCTATTCCTAGAAAATTCTTTGCAAAATCAGCAAAAAAAGAGGGGATCACACTACCTGCTACCTATGCAGTTGCTATGGTCTTCTCAAAAAATGAGAAAGATTTTGATGTGATCAAAGAAGTATGTGAGAATAATGATCTTAAATGTATCTATACAAGAGAAGTACCTGTAGATACAGATGCACTTGGAGAGCAGGCATTGGTTTCTCTTCCAACGATCAAACAGGTTTTTGTAGCACCAAACTCTATCATAGGTGCAAAACGTTTTGATGCACTGGTCTATCTTTCACGAAAAGAGATTGAATCAAAGATATCGGATGATAGAAATTTTTATATTCCATCGTTCTCAACTTCAGTAGTCTCTTACAAAGGTCTTGTGATGCCTACGCACATCAAAGAGTTCTACCAAGATCTTGGAAATGAAGCCTTTGAAATTTCATTTTGTCTTTTCCACCAAAGATTCTCTACCAATACCCTTCCGGAGTGGAGACTCGCACAGCCTTTTCGTACAATAGCCCATAATGGTGAGATCAACTCTGTTACTGCTAACCGTTTCAATGTATCGGCAAAAATGGAAGCACTCAAGAGTGATGTCTTCTCAGATGAAGAGATGAAAAAACTAGTACCGATCATACAGTCTCAAATGTCTGACTCAGCAAGTTTAGATAACTTTTTTGAATTCTTACGTATCAATGGCATGGACTTTTTTAAGGCTGCACGTTCTCTCCTACCTGCTCCTTGGCAAAATGCACCGCATATGGATGCAAAACTTAGAGCCTTCTATGAGTATGCAAGTACCTGTTTTGAGCCGTGGGATGGCCCTGCTGCAGTTAGTATGACTGATGGACGCTACATTGGTTGTGTACTGGATAGAAATGGACTTAGACCTGCAAAATATATCATTACTAAAGATAATAGATTGCTCATCTCTTCTGAATATGGGGTACTTGAGACACCTGAAGATGAGATCCTTGAGAGAGGAAGACTTCAGTCAGGTGAAATGATGGGGGTAGATCTTAAGTATGGGAAAGTACTGAAAAATGATGATATCAACTGTTATTTGAAAGAGATGGATCCGTATGATAAGTGGCTAAACGATAATATGGTTTACTTGCAAGAGCATATGGATGATCCGTTCTCGAATGTAGACATTCCTGAAAAAACAGAGATGGAAGCAAGACAACGCTATTTCAATATTACCCTTGAAGTCATAGAGCAGGTTTTTGAACCGATGGTAAAAGAGGGTAAAGAGGCAACTGCTTCTATGGGAGATGATTCTCCTTTGGCTGCATTCTCTACTAAGCAAAGAAACTTTACGGATTTTTTCAAACAAAAATTTGCACAGGTGACGAACCCACCGATAGATCCTATCCGTGAAAAAGTGGTAATGAGTTTAAATACAGGGTTTGGTGAAATTAGAAATATTCTTTCAGATGATGCGGAACATGCTAAAAGACTTAAGACGGTTTCACCTATCTTGTCTTTAGAGAAATTAGAGTTACTCAAAGCATTTGGAAATGAAAAAGATCCTAAATATGACCCAAGTTATAAAGCAAGAACGTATGAGACTACTTTTAGTTCAGACCTTAGAGCAACACTCGCAACTTTAGTTGAGAAAATCATTACAGATGTAAAAAATGATGGTGTAAGAACAGTGATCTTAGATGATAGAGCTTTGAATGCCAATACAAAAGTCATGCCAATGCTTATGGTAGTAGGTCGTCTGAACCAAGCACTACTCGAAGCAGGTGAGCGTCACCTTATTAGTATCATTGCTGCAACAGGTGAAGTGTATGATTCACATATGGCAGCATGTATGTTAGGGTTTGGTGTGGCAGGTATTTACCCACATATGCTTTATCAGACAGTTGCAATGATAGAACATAGAAAAGATGAGAATGTGAATCTTGCACCGGTACTTAAAAAAGTACGTAAGTCTATTAATGCCGGACTATTAAAGATCATGTCTAAAATGGGTATTGCTACAGTATCAAGCTATAGAAACTCAAAACTTTTTGATGTAATCGGTCTGAGTGAAGAGATCGTAACAGAGTGTTTCAACGGAGCATACGGTTTGCTTTCAGGGCTAGGATATGAAGATATAGAAGAGCGTATTACCAAAGCACATGATGATGCCTATGCAAGAGAGACCCAGAATCGTATCTTCCCATTGAACATTGGTGGATTCTACAAGTACCTTTCAGGACAAGAGTTCCATGATTACTCTCCTGCAACCGTACATGCAATCCATAAACTCTCTAAAAGTGGTAAGAAAGAAGATTTTGCTCATCTTAAAGAATTGGTTGATAAAAGAGATAAAAAATTTATTCGTGACTTCTTTGTGTTGAAAAGTGATAAAGAAGCAATTTCAGTAGATAAAGTGGAACCACTTTCTGAAATATTTAAACGTTTTTCAACAGCAGCAATGAGTTTAGGTTCTATCTCTCCTGAAGCACATGAGTGTTTGGCTGAAGCGATGAATACCATCGGCGGTAAGTCAAACTCAGGTGAAGGTGGGGAAGATGAAGCACGTTTTGGAACCATTAAAAACTCTAAGATCAAACAGATTGCATCAGGACGTTTTGGTGTAACTCCGGAGTACTTGGTCTCTGCTGAAGAGCTTCAGATTAAAGTAGCACAAGGGGCTAAACCGGGTGAGGGTGGTCAACTTCCAGGGCATAAAGTGAGTCCACTGATCGCAAGACTCAGACACACCATGCCCGGAGTGACACTGATTTCACCTCCACCACACCATGATATTTATTCTATTGAAGATTTGGCACAGCTTATATTTGACCTTAAACAGATCAACCCTAAAGCTAAGATCGCGGTAAAACTTGTATCTACTGCAGGTGTCGGAACCATTGCAGCAGGTGTAGCTAAGTGTTATGCAGATAAGATCATTATCTCCGGAGCAGACGGCGGTACGGGTGCTGCACCGATCGGGTCTATCAAGTTTGCAGGAAATCCTTGGGAACTTGGACTTATAGAAGCACATAATGCACTTAAAGCAAATGACCTTAGAGGACAAGTAGAAGTTGAGACGGATGGTGGTCTAAAAACTGGTCTTGATGTGGTTAAAGCAGCCATTTTTGGAGCAGAGTCTTATGCATTTGGTACGGGTGCCTTGACAGTGGTTGGTTGTAAGATCCTTCGTATCTGTCACTTGAATAGATGTTCTGTAGGTATTGCGACACAAGAAGAGAAACTTAGAGAACATTATGAAGGTACAGTAGAAAGAGTGATCAACTACTTTACCTTACTTGCTGAAGATGTTCGAGAGATCCTTGCGTCTCTTGGATATACATCTCTTGAAGAGATCATTGGTAGAAATGATCTTTTAGAAGTGATCGATGATGCATTTGCTAAGAAGTTCTCTTTTGAGAACCTTCTCTATAAACTTGATGGTGACAATACCTGTCAAGTAGAATCGAATGAGCCGTATGATAAAAATGAGTATGAGCAGGAGATCCTTGCAGAGTTAATGCCTGCGATCAAAAACCCTAATGATCCTATTGTATTAGAGAAGAAGATCTCTAATCTCAATAGAAGTTTTGGTACACGCATCTCAGGAGAGATCGCAAAATATTATGGAGATAAAGGACTTCCTGAAGGGACAATTTGTCTTAGACTTACAGGAACTACGGGTCAATCTTTAGGAGCATTCCTAAGCCCGGGTGTAAGTATACATGTTAGCGGTGCTGGAAATGACTATATCGGTAAAGGTATGTCAGGTGGTCGAATTATTGTTACCGCAGAGAAGAATGGTTCAGATTTTGCATTAGGTGGAAATACCTGCCTTTATGGTGCAACAGGCGGTAAGCTTTATGTGAATGGTCAAGTGGGTGAACGTTTTGGTGTACGTAACTCCGGAGCTATTGCTATTGTAGAGGGAACAGGAGATCACCCTTGTGAATACATGACTGGGGGTGCAGTAGTGATCCTTGGTAAGACAGGGGTGAACTTTGGTGCGGGTATGACCGGTGGTGTAGCATTTGTCTATGATGTAGAGCATGAATTCGTGGAGAATATCAATCAAGAGCTTGTTGAAGCAAGACGTATAGATACGGAAGATACGGATATTGAAAGATATTACCTCAAAAAGCTTCTTAAAGATTATTATAATGAGACAAAAAGTGCTCAAGCTAAAAAGATATTGGATAATTTTAGAGTAGAGATAAGAAATTTTTGGACGGTAAGACCAAAAGATATGAAGGGTCCTTTGAAAATAGAGGAGGGAGAATAAGATGTTAAGATTTTTTGATTTAGAGCGTATTGATGCGAAAAAAAGAGATGTGGTTGAGAGAAATAAGGATTTTGAAGAGATCTATGAAGTATTCAAACCTGTAAAAGGAAGTGAACAGTCAGATAGATGTATCCAGTGTGGTGACCCCTACTGCCATAATGGTTGTCCACTTCACAACCTTATCCCTCATTGGTTAAAAGCTACGGCAAACAACGACTTGGAATTTGCATTTGATCTTTCCAATGAAACTTCTCCTTTTCCTGAAGTTATGGGTCGTATCTGTCCACATGATAGACTTTGTGAAGGTGCTTGTACACTTAATGATGGTCATGGAGCGATCACGATTGGTTCTGTGGAGACCTTTGTGAATGAAGAGGGATTCAAAAAAGGGCTTAAGCCTAAGTTCTCTCAAAATAAAGTAGGTAAAAAAGTAGCGATCATCGGTGCGGGACCTGCCGGACTCTCTGCAGCGACATTCTTACTCAGAGAAGGTGTAGATGTTGAGATCTTTGACAAACAAAACCGTGCAGGTGGGCTACTGACTTATGGTATACCGGGTTTTAAACTTGACAAACATGTTGTAGCAAGAAGAGTGAAACTGCTTAAAGAGGCAGGTGCTGTATTCCATCAAAATGTAGAGATCGGTAAAGATAAAACGTTTGATGACCTTAGCAAAGATTTTGATGCTGTATTTATTGGTGTAGGTGCAGTAGCAGGCAGAAAATCCGGATTAACAGGTGAGGATGCTCCTAATGCATACTTGGCAATGGAATTCCTTGTAGATATTCAGAAAAAACTTTTTAATGAGCCTAGAGAGAAAAATATTGAGGTAAAAGATAAGAGTGTCGTAGTCATTGGTGGTGGAGATACTGCGATGGATTGTGTACGTACCTCTTTACGTGAAAAGGCCAAATCTGTAAAATGTCTCTACAGACGTGATGCACACAATATGCCAGGAAGTAGAAAAGAGTATATCAATGCCAAGGAAGAGGGTGTTGACTTTGAATTCTATGTCTCTCCTAAATCTTTGGTCACGAACGATAAAGGTGAAGTGATCGGTGTAGAAATGGTTAAGACAAAACTTGGTGAAGCTGACAGTTCGGGAAGACAACGTGTTGAAGAGATCCCCGGAAGTGAATATAAAGTAGATGCTGATGTTGTGATCTTTGCACTTGGTTTTGACAATGTACACTACCCGTTCTTTGCAAGTAACGGTATAGAGACTGACAAATGGGGTGGTGTTCTCGTTGATGAGAATTATCAAACTACACAACCTGGTATCTATGCCGGTGGTGATTGTCATCGTGGTGCAGATCTAGTTGTTACAGCTGCACGTGATGGTCGTGATGCTGCTAAAGCTATAGTAAAGCTATTAGTAAAATAGTCCAATGACAGATTTCGTTCAAGCTTGTATCAAAGCCAATGAAGAGATAAAAGAAGCCATGAAGAATGGTTTTGATAGCTCTTGGTTTGAAAAAACCCAAATAGGGGCAGGTGGAGATGTGAGTTCCAAACTTGATCTCTTTGCCGAAGAGATATTTGTAAAATATTTGTCCTCTTTTGGACAGATAGAATCTGAAGAGTCAGGGCTTATAGGAGAAGGAGAGAGTAAGATCATCATTGATCCTATAGATGGGAGTGCAAATGCACTTTCTCTTTTTCCTTTTTACGGTACCTCTGTAGCTAAAGTTAACAGCAACGGTATTTTAGATGATGCTGTGGTATGTAATCTTGCTAACGGAGATCTTTTTTTCAAGCAAGAGGGTCAAGAAGTACAGCAGGGTAAACTTTTCAGTACGATTTTTTCTTCACCACAGACAGTATCAAATGCAGAGATAGGGCTTTTTGAAAAAGCATATGCCAACCCTCTGCTTGTAGCTGCTTTGGGTCAAGAAGGATTGAAATTCAGAGCTCCCGGAGCTATTGCTCTCTCTTTAGCTTATGCAAGATCAGTCAATTATGTACTCTTTATGGGAGAGTTTCGTATTTATGATTTTGCAGCAGGATTGGCACTTTGTGAAGGGCTTGAAGTGATTGTTGAAGAGGATTATGTTATAGTATCAAAAGATAAAAATACAGCCTTAAAAATTGAAAATTTGATTAAAACTGTTTAGGAGAGTGTATGTTCGGAAATTTATTTAGAAAAGAAGAGACAAAACAAGAGACAAATCAGTGGATCAAATGTCCAAAATGTACTTCATTGATGTATTATAAAGAAGTTGAAGCAAAACAGAATGTCTGTCCGAAATGTAATCACCATTTCCGTATTAATGCGGATAAACGTATCGCTTCTATTGTTGATGAAGAAAGTTTTGTTGAACATGATACTACATTAGCTCCTATAGATCCGTTAAAATTCTCAGATAAAAAATCTTATAAGAAACGTTTGGAAGAAGCCAAAGCCAAAACGGGAAAAACTTCTTCAGTGATGAGTGGTTCCTGTACTGTCGGTGGCAGACCTGTAGAACTTGTAGTCTTTGACTTCTCATTTATGGGTGGTAGTCTTGGTTCGGTTGAAGGTGAAAAGATCGTACGTGCAGTGGATAGAGCTATAGAAAATGAGTGTGGTGTGATCATTGTTTCTGCTTCAGGTGGAGCAAGAATGCAAGAGAGTACCTACGCTTTACTTCAAATGAGCAAAACCTCTGCAGCATTGAACAGATTGCACCATAAAGGACTACCATTTATTTCTATCTTGACCGATCCTACTATGGGTGGTGTCTCTGCATCATTTGCGATGCTTGGTGATATTATCATTGCCGAACCAGGAGCACTTATAGGTTTTGCCGGTCAAAGGGTTATTAAGCAAACAGTGGGTGTAGATCTCCCAGAAGGTTTTCAGCGTTCGGAGTTCTTACTTGAGCATGGGCTTATAGATATGATCGTAGACCGTGGAGAGATACATCAGACCTTAGCAGATCTACTTTTACTGTTTGCAAAAGACTCTACCAATATCAGACCTACGCCTAAACGTAGAGTAACAGATGTCACAGTGGAAGATGAAGAAGAAAGTGAAGAGGTATAGCTTCTTTAGACTTTTTTATTCTAAAATCTTATTTATTTTTCTTCATAGTCAGGTAGATCTTCTCTACCTTTTCTCTTGCCCAGGGTGTCTTTCTTAAAAATTTTAAACATGAATTGATGGAAGGATTACTCTGAAAACAGTTGATATTAACAAATTCTGAAAGAGTCTCCCACCCATAATGCTCTACAAGCTCGTTTAAAAGTATTTTGAGTGTTATACCGTGTAAAGGATTGTTTTTATGTGTATCACTCATTTGTTTTTCCTCTTCTTTTGATGTATTTTATCCAAAATTCGGTAGTATCTTTTAGGAATAGTGTTAAATTTGAAATGAAAAGATTAGAGAATGCCTGTAGAAATATTAAATAAGACTATAATATTACCAGATGGAAGAGCTTTGGGGTATGCCTTAACAGGTGATACGAACGGTCATCCGCTTTTTCTTTTTCACGGTTTATCAAGTTCCAGATATGAAGTAAATATCGTACATGATCAAATGCTTAAAGCAGGTATTTGGTTCATAGGTGTTGACAGACCGGGGATGGGGCTTTCTATTTTTCAGAAAGATCGTACAATTCTGGATTTTGTAGATGATGTTCTTTTTCTGGCAGATAGTCTGAAAATAAAAAGATTCTCTGTGATGGCCATATCTGCCGGAGCTGCATATGCATATGCCTGTGTATACAAGATACCCAATAGGATCATCTCATGTGATATTATTTCGGGGATTGCTCCTGTATTGGAGTTGGGGGATAAGGAGATGTCCAAAGAGAGTAAACTGACCATCCACATAGCACAAAGGACTCCATGGCTTATGAGACCTATTTTTTGGTTCACACAGGGACGTTTCAGTCAGGATGATGCAAAAGCAGACAGGTTTTTAGAAAATATTATGTTTATACTGGATAATGCTGATAAAGCATTACTCAAAGATGAAGCTATAAAAAGTGCCTTACTTGAACCTTTTAGAGAATCATTCAGGCAAGGCTCTAAGGGTGTGGCATATGACGGTATATTGACTTTTGCAAAACCATGGGGATTTACACTTGATGATATAGCTTTCTTTCCTATAAATCTGTGGCATGGTGAACGAGATAGAGGTGTACCACTGATTATGGCTGAAAAAGTTGCAGCTAAACTAAAGAATGCTACATTGACTGTATTCCCGAATGAAGGACATATTTCTGTTGTGATCAACAGGTTCGAAGATATCATATCGGTATTATTGGTGAGTATCAATAAAGGCAAAATATCCTATAGAAGCAGCTATTGTGAAGTGGGGCTTTTGAAAGAGTCTCATGCAATTTTATGTAAATGGAAGCGCTTCTGCAAGGGAGATGATTATCGTGACCCATTTAGATACGGAGCAGAGCTTATTAAAAAATATCAGCCTAAAATATGGATAACCGATACCACTAACGGTTTTGAAAATGAAGAGGCAGACACACAGTGGCTTTTAGAAGAGTTCATGCCTGAGATGATAGAGAGTAGTGTAGAGAAGATCATCTTTATTATAGAAAATGATAGCCTTTTAATGGATGAGATAGAAGGACAGGTTAAGTTTTTAGAAGAGTTTTTTGAAGTGGAGTTGGTGGAGTATTTAGACGGTAAATGATTATTTTTATTTATGTATCTTTACATATATAATATCATTTCCAAAAAGAAAATAGTAAAACTTCTATAAACCAATAAGAGTACAATATATAAATTCAATAAAGGACTGAGATGAGTTTTTTTCAATATGGAGAAAAAGTAGAAGGGTATGAAGTACTCGTACTCAACGAAAGAGAAGCACGTGCAGGTGCAGGGATACTTTTTCTTATAGGTATACTTAGTCTTATGAATGCTGTGGCGTTGGGGCATATTATCGTGACTAAAGTGTTTATCTCATTTTTTACTTTAGACTTTTTGATGCGAGTGATACAGCCTCGTTATGCTCCTAGCCTGTTATTAGGTAGGTTTTTTGTACAGAACCAACGTCCAGAGTATGTAGGAGCAGTACAAAAACGTTTTGCATGGGGTATTGGACTAATGTTAGCTGTACCTATGTTTTACTTACTTGTTATTGATTTTCAGCCTCATCCTATGAAGGTGGTGGTGTGTGTTATCTGTTTGGCTCTGCTTTTTTTTGAAGCGGCATTTTCTATTTGTGTGGGGTGTA
>Ga0256827_10001017_pt1 | contig 17749 bp, 13 predicted proteins | sample CV84metaG_FD_185977 | JGI IMG/M metagenome (GOLD analysis project Ga0256827, IMG submission 185977) | Hydrothermal vent microbial communities from East Pacific Rise, Pacific Ocean - CV84 | ecosystem: Environmental > Aquatic > Marine > Hydrothermal vents | place: Pacific Ocean: East Pacific Rise... | reverse complement strand
AAGTTAGAGGAGGTGCTATCCCCACTCCTAGAAGAAATTCTGCGCCTAGTATATTCTTCTCTCCAGTATATTTTGAATATAACAAAACAGTAATTGATTCAACAGGAGAGTTTAATATTGTAAATGTTGCTCTTTATCTTAAACAATATCCTAACACAAGAGTCCTCATCTCTGGTAATACAGATAAACATGCCTCTGATGAGTATAATGATGACTTAAGCTTAAGACGTTGTAATAAAGTAAGACAAATCTTAGTTGACGAATATGGTATCGAAGTTGGAAGACTTGAGGTTAAAGCAAAAGGTAAACACTTCCTTCTTTTCCCTAAGAAAGATCATATTAATAGACGTGTTGATTTTTCAATAATTGATTAAATTCACACAATAGATATAGCAAAGCCATTTATGTAAAAGTAAATGGCTTTCTTTATTTGTTTTTTTTCTTAAATTAGCATCTTCATTTAACAAAACAATAAGACATGACTATTCCACAATTATTCGAAAAAAGTGTAACTAAATATCCAAATAACACTCTTGTTCTTGAGAAAGATTCTACTAGAGAATACCAAAGTATAAGTTATTCTAAAATTAAAGATAAGGTTTATAATTTTAGTATAGGATTAATGGAGTTAGGTATTGAGTTTGGAGAAAGGCTAGCACTACTTTCAGAGGGAAGAAGTGAATGGCTAATTTCTGAATTAAGCATGCTATACTTAGGAGCTATTAACGTCCCCCTTTCTGTAAAAATTAATGAATTGAGTGACCTAAGATTTAGAATAAAACATAGTGGTTGTAATTATATAGTTGTATCTGAACGTCAACTTGAAAAAGTTAGACAAATTATTCTTGATTTACCTAAAATAAAAAAAATTATTATCATTAATGATAGTAATCTAACACTTAATGATAATGAGATATCATATAATGATGTATTGAATTTAGGAAAAACTAATTTAAAAAAACACAGTAATGCTTTTAATAATATATGGGAAAGTCTAAAAGGTAATGATATTGCTAATATTAGCTATACCTCTGGCACTACTGCTGACCCTAAAGGGATAATGTTAACACACAGAAACTATACAGCAAATGTAGAACAGGCTAAAAGCCTAATCTCAATACCAGAATATTACTCATCACTACTTATTTTGCCTTGGGACCATTCTTTTGGTCACACTGTTGGATTATATACCTTAATAGATAATGGAGCTAGTCTTTCTGTTATAGAGTTAGGAAGAACTCCTATGGAAACCTTGAGAAATATTCCTAAAAACATTAAAGAAGCTAAACCTACATTTATTTTGAGTGTTCCTGCATTAGCTAAGAATTTTAAAAAGAATATCGAGAAAGGTATTAAAGACAAAGGACCTAAAGTTGAAAAATTATTTAATAATGCTCTTGAGCTTGCATATAAATATAATGGTATTGGTTGGGATAAAGGAAAGAATGGAAATTTTATTGACAAACTAAAACTAAAGTTATATGATAAGATATTATTCTCAAAAATAAGAGAAGGTTTTGGTGGAAAATTAGAATTTTTTATTGGTGGAGGGGCGTTATTAGATATAGAGCTTCAGAAGTTCTTTTATGCCATAGGTATTCCAATGTATCAAGGCTATGGGCTTTCAGAATCTGCACCCATTATTTCATCAAATGCTCCTTTGAAACATAAATTAGGATCTTCTGGCTTTATTGTAAAAAATCTTGATTTAAAAATATGTGATAGTAAAGGAAATGAATTACCTATCGGCGAAAAAGGAGAAATAGTAGTGAAAGGTGAAAACATAATGAAAGGTTATTGGAATAATGAAACTGCCACCAATGAAGTTCTACAAGGAGGATGGTTATTTACTGGAGACATGGGATATATGGATAATGATGGTTTTTTATATGTTCTTGGCCGATTTAAAAGTCTTCTTATTGGAAATGATGGAGAAAAATACAGTCCTGAAGGCATTGAAGAAGCATTAGTTGAACAATCTAATTGTATAGAGCAAGTTATGCTATATAACAATCAGAACAATTATACTTCTGCACTTATTTATCCAAATAAATCATACTTAATAAGTAAATTAAAAGAAAATAACCTAGACATTAAAACTAAAGAAGGGGCTATTGCAGCATTGAAAATAATTCAAAATGAAATAGACCTTTATTTACCTGATGGAAAATATGAAACTATGTTCCCTCATAGATGGATTCCTGCTGCATTTGGAATACTAGATGAAGGCTTTACGGAAGAGAATAGACTACTTAACTCAACAATGAAAATGGTTAGAGGCAAAGTTGAAGAAAAACATAATGAATTTATTGAATTTCTATATTCTCCTGAAGGAAAAAATAATATTAATGAGAGGAATATTAAAAATATGATCTCATAAGACATAAGTAAAACTACTTTAACTTCAATGTTTTGTAAACAATTTGATTTGCTAGTTTACTTATGAATTAAGTATACTTCCACACATGCTAATAATTTAGAATGTCAAGCTAATGCCCAATGATGGCATAAATGGCAATTGATCAACTCTTTGATTTGTGATTCTATCTATATAAAATATATTATTCCTATTATATGCATTCGTAATACTAAATGAAACTTCAAAAATAGATCTTTCACTAAAATAAATTTTCTTTTTAATTCCTAAATCCATTCTGTGATAATCAGGAAGACGTTTACTATTAATTGCACCATATACAATTCCAACATCTCCATTTGAACTAGTATAATCAGTTCCAATACCATCCTCATAGAAATTTACAATCTCATAATTTCCCGCTGTTGGTGTAAAAGGAAATCCAGAACCATAATTCCACCTAATATTAGCCTCCCAAAGCCTCTTCTTTCCAAAAGAATATGTTGCTAAAAAATTCACATTATGTCTTCTATCAAAATGAGGAATATAATTAGTATACCCATCATATCTATGATTAAATGCTAATGAATAAACTGCCCAAATATAAAATCTCTTATCCTGATATTTTAAAGAAAAGTCAAACCCCTCAGCATCCCCTGTTTCTATAATAAAATCTTTCTTCAACACATCGGGTTTATCCTGATACTCTTTAGTATCATTAAATATTTTATTCTTATTCATATTAGTAAGCTGATTAAACCATTTATAATATGCTTCCAAATTTATTGTAATCTTACTATTCAAATCATACTCAAAGCCACCAATAACATGGGTAGATTTCTGCAACTTATGAGTTAATTCTTCGCCATCAAATGATTTCTGAAGATTATCAGGACCTGATAAAAATCCATAGAATAAGTTTACAACATCACGATCTGAAGAAGAGCTAATAATATTTTGAGAATACAAACCTGTTGCTGCTTTCAACCTAAAAAATGGAGTTACATTAAACTTCATTGATAATCTTGGCTCAAATGACATATTATCTAATGAAGCATAGTAATGTAGTCGAAGTCCTGGGACAATAATAAATCGATTAATAGTTTGGCCGTTCTTTTTAAACTTTTTCTCTCCATACATAAATCTACCTGAAACATATCCGGCCATTTCAGTAGTAGATTCTTTTTGATATATTAATCTATTTAACGAGTTACTGAAACGAAAATCTGTTTGAAAGCCTTTCATTTCAACACCATACAACAATCTATTTTTACCCAAGAAATATGTAAAATCTAGCCCCATATTAAAACCACCAACCTCGCTACTTCTTGGTGTATTAGATCCATCATTAAGCTCAATAATATAATTAGAATATGAAATCTTTCCAGAGAATAACATTGGAGAACTTCCAGGTACAACAGTAAATTTCATACCTCCACCAAAAGAATTCCATTCATAATTATTTATTGTCTGATAACTAACTTGGTCATTAAAACTAAAACCAAAAACATCTGCCCTATTACCATTATTTCCATTAAACGACACCTTACCATAAAAATCAGCAAAAGTAAAAGGTAATCCATCACCATTATTTACATATTTATAAATGGTATTGGAAGTCTTATCAATATAAGATTTCTTTGCTGATAAAACATATGTTATACTACCTGAGTTTTCATCTTTTTGTTTCAAGATTGGACCTTCCAATAAGAATTTGGCGCCAAATGTGCTAAAATTCACTTTACCACCAAACCTATTAGGATTTCCATATCTAGTTGTAACATCCATTACTGAAGAAATTCTACCACCATATTCTGCACCGAAACCTCCAGTATAAACACTTGCATTACTAATCAAATCAACATCAAATACAGAAAAAAGACCAATAGAGTGAAATGGGTTGTAAATAATCATACCATCAAGTAAAACCAAATTCTGAACTGGGGTACCACCACGTATATATAATTGACCTCCTTGGTCTCCAGTAAAAACTACTCCTGGAACAACTTGCAAATACTGAGCAAAATCGGCTTCTCCTCCAATTGTTGGAATTCTACTAATACCCTTAGCTGTTACTTTAACTACTGAAGTAGTAGGATCTAATAATGCTGTTTGTCGTTCAGCTGATATTGTTGCTCCTGCCAATTCATAAGTTGCCTGTTTAAGATATAGTTTTTTATTAATAATCCCATTCTTCTTTATGGAAATAGATGTTTTAAGTGTATCAAAACCTACATAACTAACTGTAAGAGTATATTTACCAATTGGTATTTTAGTTATAGTAAAATATCCATTAATATCAGTTACCGCTCCATACGAAGTTCCTTCAAGATAAACATTAGTATATAAAACTGGTTGACCACTAGTCTTCTCATAAACAGCACCTCTAATTGTACCATTTTGAGCATTGGTATTATTTACTATAAAAATAAATAATACAATTATAATTGATTGTAAAACTCGTATCATTAAAAATATTTCCTGTGTGTATTGACGCCAAATGTATAAAATAAACAGCTGTAAAATAAAAAAAGTTGCACAGTGTACAACTTTTTTTATTTTAGTAAATATCAAATATTATTTTATTGCTTTAGCATCTTCCAATTGCTTCTTACGTGCCTTCTTAAGCATGTATTTATTTGCAAAGTCCTCACCTGGCTTAATCAAGATTGCTACTATCAACTTCAAACCTAGTCCTACCCAAAAATTATTGGGAAAAGCCCTATCAATAATTGGTTCAATAAATGCTTCAGATATTATGAAAAGCCCTATTGCTATAAACATCACAATAGTTCCAGCTTTTCTACCAATTTTAGCCTCAGTTAATTGGTCAATTGTTTCATTTAACTGATCATTTAATTCAGCCAATTGAGTATTTGAACTTTCAAGAGCCTCATTTGTTTTATTAAGTTTCTTCTGAAGACGATCACTTATTCGAGTAATAATTTTTACCTGATCTATTAACTCTTCATAATTCTCAACATTTTTCTTAAACTCCAATTGAAGCTCCAATTTTGAGTATTCGTTCTTTTGCAAAAAGGCTTTACTTTGCTCAAGATTATCTACTTCTCGCTGATATATACTCTGTTTAGCCATTTATATATTACTCCTCTATACCTATAATTTCGAAAGCTAAACCACTTACATCTTCATAGTCTTCACCTGTCTCCATCATTTCTTCATCATCTTCTTCATAATACCATTGTACTAATACCTCTTTACCATCCTTCAAAATACCCTTCAATCTTTTAAGAATTTCGAGAATATACTTTGATGAGCTAGTATTAAAATATTCTAGATTAATCTTAGCAACTACTTTATCAGGAGCTTCCAAAGCATATTCATCAAGCCAATTTAAAACTGGGTTAAAAAATTCAAATGTATTTTCAGGAATTGATCTTCCACTGATGCTTAAAACACCGGAAGCTACATCAAAATTTATTTCTGGAGTTTGTTTTGATCCTTCAATTATTAAATTATCCATTTTAATATGTTTATCTCTTGTTAATATATCTATTTAATCTACTTATCTCTCTTTTTTGCCACCTTAACTCTTAAATCGAAAAATGACAACTCATCATTTACCTTACTAAAGTTATAGTCTAACTTCTGTCCTGATTTACGAGCCATATCAATCATACCTAAGTCAGCACCACCCTTATCTGAGATTTGGTTATTGTCTAGAATCTGACGATAATACTTTCTTAGTTCATCTTTTGATAAAGAATTCACTCTATCAATTCGTTCTTTTAAAGGAGGAATTTCTTCATTTCTAATAAAGTTACCCGTTAAAATATAATAAAAATCATTATCATAAAACAATTCTAACATTGCTCTCCTAGTATTCATGTCACCAGCAACTTCAGCTTCGGAATGATGATATAGATTTTGCATACATTCTACAAGAACATTAAATATTCTCTTTTTAACACTACCTTTTTCTGAAACAGAATCAAGTCTGGTTTCCATAATTTGTAAAACCATTGTTATAATGTCGGAAGTTATTTCACCCTTAAAAGATAACATAATATGGTTATCCATCATTCGACGAAATTTTTCGTAAGCATTCATATTATTATTTTAATGAATTATTATGAGGCTATAAATATATAAAAAATTATTATTCATTTAACAGAATTAAAAACAAATTCCAATAACTAATACATCATCTATCTGTTCGTGAACACCCCTCCACTCCAAAAACTGTTCGTCAAGTTTCTTCAAAGCTTGTTCAGACTTATTATATGGAAGTTCTAACAGTAAGTTTTTAAATCGTTTTGACATAAACTTTTTACCTTTTTCACCACCAAACTGATCAATATATCCATCGGTAGAAACATAAATTGCATCACCTTTTTCAAGGTGAAGAGTCTTAGTAGTAAAGTTAAGATGCATTCTTTCTGAAACTCCTATTGGCATTCTATCAGCTTTAACTTCAAACATTCTATCAGAAAAGACACTAAAACCAAAATCAAAATTTAGATCTTCTTTCTTAAAAGGTTTTGCCTTCACAACATACAATGGATTATATGCACCAGCAAAATGAACAATTCTTTTTTCTGGTTCAATTGACAATAGTGCAATATCAAGTCCATCTTTTGTTTGCATATCACCGCTCTGCTTCAAGTCATTTATAATATCATGACGCATATTATCAAGTATTCTAGCAGGGTCAACAATCTGTTTTTCCTTAACTACTTTATTCAATGAACTTATACTAATCATACTCATAAAAGCACCAGGTACTCCATGACCTGTACAATCAGCGGCTGTCACAATAAGTCGTTCATTATGAAATGTATTCCAATGAAAATCACCACTTACAATATCTTTAGGTTTGTAAAAAATGAATGAAGAGTGAAGTAGCTGATCCATAGTCTTCTTAGGTGGCATAATTGCTCTTTGAATTCTTCGAGCATAATTAATACTATCAGTAATATCTTTATTTTTCTTAGCCAATAGAGAATTTTTCTGACGAACTTCAACAGTTCTTTCTTCAACTTTTCTTTCTAAAATTGCCTTTTCTTGTAATAACTGCTTCTCTCTAACCTTTACAAAAGTAACTACACTTATAACAATTATAATGAGAACAAGACCATAAAACCAAAATGTTTGATAAAATGGAGGCTCTATTGTAAAACTATATCTCTGAGGAACTTTGTTCCAAACACCAGAATTATTTTTTGCAATTACTTCAAAAGTATATGATCCAGGTAATAAAGAAGGAAAATTAGAATATGTTTGTTTTGTAATTGGTTGCCACTCAGCCTCTGCTCCTAACAATCTTACTTTATATTCAACTTTAGTCGCATCCGTTATACAAATAGCTTTATAATCAATAAGTATTGACTTTTCTTTATAATTTAAACTAATATTATTTGTTAAAGGTCTATCTTCAAGATTAATTCTAAGCCTTGTAATCTTAGTAATTGGAGGTAGCTCATTAACTTTCAACAATTTTGGAAACACTTTAGTCATTCCAACAGCAGTACCTATCCATATATTACCATCCTTATCTTTATACATTGCTCCAGGCTTTACTTCTATTCCAACAAAGCCTTCCTTTTCTTGAAATGATTGTAATTCATTATTAGTTGGATCCATAATATTGAGCCCCATATTTGTACCAATAAACAAATCACCTTTATTATCTGATATAATAGCAGTTATTAGGTTAGACAATAAGCCATCGTTAATGCTAAGGTGTTGATTTATTTTTGATTTACTAATTTCGTAAAGGCCCATACCTTCTGTACCTACCCACAGTGATTCTTCATTTCCAAATATACTAATAGGTGTAAAGTCAAGTCCGATATTATAAGGTGTAATTTCTTCTCCATCAATCTTAGTAAGACCTTTTCCTCTATGACCTACCCAAACAATACCATTTTTGTCACAATATATTGTAGAGATATCATTATTTTGTAGGTTATTTCCCTGAGTTAAAAGAGCTACTTGATCATTTTCTGGCTCATAATACACTAACCCTCCCAATGTTCCAACCCACAAGTGACCTTCTTTATCAAATTCTAAGGCTGTAATATTAGCTATACCATTTGCAGCTCCTATAATCGTCATATTAAGACGATATGGATAAATTATTTTATTCTTATTAATATCAAAATATACAACGCCTCCTCCAATTGTGCCAATCCATTGGTTTCCATCTTTATCTTTTTCTATAAACCTAATATCATTTGACAAGAAATCAATACCATCTTTATAATAACCAGTAGTATTAAATGACTTATCATCATTATATTCAATATGAAAAAGACCATTATTTGATCCTATCCAGTAATCTTTGCCAATACCCCTTGAGATTGCATAGACTTGTAAAATATTATCAGATACAAACTTTTTATAATTATTAAATGCAAAACCTTTAAAAATCAGCAAGCCTTTTGAGTAGGTTCCAACAATAATATTTCCTTCTACATCTTCATTTATACTATTTATTTTAAGGTCTGGCAAACCATTGCTTTCATTAAAGTTAATAATTTTACCATCTTTAAAATATGACATTCCACCACCAAATGTACCAACCCAAACAGCTCCGTCTCTAGAACTATGGATTTCACTTACCCAATTATTTGCAAGCCCATCTCTTTTATCATAAATTTTTGGTTTTGAATTAATATCAGAATAATAATACAGCCCTCCATTGAAAGTACCTACCCAAACACCCATATTTGCATCCTCAACAACAGTAATTACACTAAAATATTGAGGCCAATTATGAAACTTATTATTTACAAACTCATATTTACTTGTTGAATCATTGAAGTATTTAACGCCATATCTAGTAACGAATAACAACCCAAGACTATTTGTTTTAGAAATTGATAAAATAGTATTTCCTAAGCCTTCCTTTACTCCTATTCTCGTAATAATTTTTTCCTCATTAGAATATGGATTTTCAACACGATATACTCCACTAGCACTTGTAGATATCCATATTGCATGCTTTTCATCTTCAATAATGCTAGTGATATCACCAGATACACTATCTAATGTTAATATTTCAAACTTATTATCTTTGTAAATACTTAGACCACCTGAATAATGGCCAATCCATATAGCACCTGTAGTATCCTCATATAAAGCATTTACTGTAAAAGGAGCTATTCCATCATCAATATTATAGTTCCTAAATGTTTTACCATCAAAACGAGATAACCCACTTGCAGTTCCAACCCATATATAGCCATCAGCAGATTGAAGAGTACATTTCACCTTAGAATGCCCAAGACCTTCTTTAACACCATAATTATCAAAATAATAATCTTGAGATTGAACTGAAATAAAACTTAATAAACTGAAAAAAAATAAAAGGAATGAATAACTGAAATAATGTAATTTATTTTTCATACTACCTTGATAATTAATTAACACTTAATTAAACAAAAAAAGAGAAAGCCAATGACTTTCTCTTTCAATTATTACAATAAAATTATTTTCTCATAAAGAAGAATGTTCCATTCTCATCAGGAAGACCATCAATTTTTCCAAACTGAGGTTCCTGTTGTTTATTTTTAGCAACAGCAGACTTAACTTTTTTCACAATACTTCCAATTGGAATACAGCTATTAGGATTATGAATTAAAGAACTAGCAAAAGTCTTAGTAAACTGAGAATTATCAGATGCTAATTCATATCCTGCAGAAGAAAAAACTTGTGAAGATTTAAACTTTGTTGCTTTCCAATCACTACAATCTCTCTCTTCGTCATCACCACCTCGCATTGCTTGATAAAATGAAGGACCAGACTCACATGCATCAGTAATAACTAAAGTGTGAGTAATAGTTGACGAATAAGATTGCATTGCAGCTTTAAGTGCTGTAATATTAAAATATGTAAATTCATCATCAGTTTTTCCGTCAACAGGAATCCAATATCCAGAATTATTCAAATATTTTCCATGACCAGCATACCAAACTACAATAGAGGAAACATGATTCTTAACAACCATATCTCTTAACTCAATGGAGAAGAATTTCTGCATTTCCATTTTAGTCATATTACGTTTATGAATTATATTATTAATAACGTATTTAGAAAGCGCTGACTTCATCAAAGAAATATCCTTAGTAGGTCCGTTAAGCGAAGCAAATGTTTCGTAATTAGAGTTTTCAATAAACACTACCCATGTTTTACCCATTGGATTATTAGCTGCAATTTGAGCACCTTCCCTATTTAGAATAAATTCTTTAGTAGTAGTATTGCCAAATATATCTGTAGCAATTAAAGTAATCTTGCTTTTATTAACAATACTAATTGTAGCAGCAAAAGATGGATTAATAGTATTTGGAATATAGCTAGCATTAACACTATCTATAATAATACTAGCTATCTTACTAGCATCAGCTATTGTACCTTCAATATATAATGAAGGGGATTCAGAATCTAAATATATTTGTCCATCATCAGATGCAAAAGGCTGAACTAATAAAATTTCTGGAGGATCAACTTCAGTTCTCTGTATTGGGTATTTATCAGTTCTAACATTATCGTATATATCAGATGCAACAAAAGTTAACTCATTCTTATCCTTTACAACAACATCTGCATAAAACTCATTTTTCTTAGATGTAGAATCAAAAGCAACTTCAACACCATTTATCTTAAAACTTTTAATTTCACTTACATCATCAACTCTACCAGAAATAGTTTGTAACTCTTTTCCTTTAATTATTTGAATTTTCTTATCCTTAATGCTAGGTTCTAAAATAACGATAACAGGTTTATCATCTTCACGTTTTAATTCAAAAAGTCTAATATGAGCAGCTCCTAACATTGTTATAGCAGCTTCATCTGTAAGTCCAAGTTTATCAAGCTTCTCGTAATCTTCAATTGCTTTATCAAAATTATGAATAGATTCGTACGAAGAAGCTCTCTTAAAGTAAGCTTGATAATAGGTAGGATCTTTATCAATAATATTAGTAAAATCATTAATTGCATTTGTATGTTGTTGAAAATCAAAATAAATTTCTCCCCTTTTATACAATACATCATTTACATAATCTTCATTGGGATAAAGAACTACTATTTGTGACAAATCATTAATTGCACTCATATAGTCCATTTTCTTATGGTAAGCAAATGCTCTAATCCAATATGCATCTTTTGATCTTTGATCTTGTCTAAGAGCACTATTAGCTGAATTAACAGCTTGGTCATACATTCCTTGTTGAAAGTAAGCATTAGCTATGCCAATGTATCCTGTAATATCATTTGGGTCTTTACCTATTGCTAGTTGATAAAAATCTTGTGCTTCCTTATACTGTTTTTTCGCAAATAGAATCTCAGCTTTATCGTAATAAGTTCCAAAATTTCTTTTAACATCAACCGCCTTATTTGCGGCTTCTAATGCTTCATCGTATCTATTGATATAATAAAGAGAACGGATTTTTACATGATATGCCTTTAACATCTTTTTATCAATTAACAATGACTTATCAGCATACTTAATTGCATCCTCATAGTTCTTCATATCTAAAGCTATTCTAGATGCCTCGTAAGTATAATCTTCATTCTTTGGTTGTAAGACGCTTGCTCTTTCATAATCCATAAAAGCTTCCTTTGCTTTATTTAGTTTAACAAAACATTGAGCCCTAGCAACATATGATTTCATATAATTAGGATCTATATCTAGTGATTTTGTATAGTTATCAACGGCATCTTGATATTTCTCACTTTCCATAAAAACTACACCAGTTTTATAGAATTTTTTGGCACTCTGAGCAGAAGATATTGTTACAAATAACAATACTGAAAGGGCTATTATACTAAACTTTTTCATAATACAAATTTTACTGTGACTTACTACAATATTTTTTTTGAATATTACTCTTATTTCATAAGTTTAATTATTCCGTACAAATGTACAACATTTTCAACATTGAAACAAGTTTATTGACTAATATTTAGCCGACAAAATTCAAAACAGGTATTATACCTATATACATATATACAAATTTACATAACTATTCTATAATTGTACCAACATCTTCCCCTTCTACAACTTTTTGAAGTTCACCAATTTTATTCATATCAAAAACATAAATAGGAAGGTTATTTTCCTCACATAAAGTAAAGGCTGTTAAGTCCATAATAGCTAATTTTTTTTCATATGCGGTTCTATATGATAAACTTGAATACTTAACTGCATCAGAGTACTTCTCTGGGTCTTTATCATAAACACCATCAACTCTAGTGCCTTTAAGAATAACATCAGCCTCTATTTCTATAGCTCTTAATGCACTAGCGGTATCTGTTGTAAAAAATGGATTACCAGTTCCTCCACTAATGATAACAATTTTGCCATCATTCATATATTCATTCGCTCTTTTACGACTCATTCGCTCTGATATTGGGTCTATCTCTAGTCCTCCAAGAAGCTTTGTCGATATCCCCTCCTTTTCAATTGCTCCTTGCAGAGCCATTGAATTTATTACTGTAGCCAACATTCCCATATAATCCCCTTGCACTCTATCAAATCCTTGACTAGCACCACTAATTCCTCTAAAAATATTGCCACCTCCTATCACTATAGAAATCTCTACACCTGTATTGTATGCAGCTTTAATCTCTTTGGCATATTCTTTTAACCTCTTTGGATCAACACCATACTGCTGAGAACCCATTAAAGCTTCACCACTAAGTTTTAGTAATATTCTTTTAAATCTCATATCCAAATATTTTTTAATTTGTTCTTTTTAAAATTAATTATAATATACTCAATTATTCAATTAATAATAAATAAATGAACATAACTCAACACATACAAAAGTATATGAAATACGTTCATTATACACTTCAAAAATAGTACATATTTGCATTATTAATAATGAAAGTTATTAAGATTAATATAAACAATCATTATTGTCCGATAAACTTTCAAAATGTAAATCACTGCCCATCAATCTTTACCTCAGTCCTAAAGGAAGTATTGATTGTCAATGATTTACATCCCTGACTGCCGACAGACTGACTTTAGGAACGAGGCAAAATAAATTATTGACAATTAATCCGATAAGAAGATACTAATGACTATTAACATTCAAAAGCCTTTATTATACAAGAGATTTGCCTCTTTTATTATATTTTAATCGGACACTAATAATAAACAATTAGAAATATTGTTTAAGGTAAGCACAAAATATTTAACTAACATCTCTTCTCTTTCAGAAAACTGTTAGACAATAATTTATAAGAAAATAGTTTCTATTAATGCTTTTTTAGGATAGAATAGCTTCTTTATTCATTCTCCTTCGATTTCGGATTCCCCATATTGCTGTCCAAGGATAAATAAAGACTGCTGTTGGGAGAATAGACAGAAATGGCTCAGGAGTACCTTTCAAGCTGTGTATGGCTAGCAACAGTATTATTGAAGAGGTAGAAGGGATAATACTAGACAACACAATAGCTATATATACATTATTAATTTCTGTTGCTAGTCTCTCGCTAAAACGCATTACTGCTCCTCCAAAAAATATTGTAAACAAACCTTGTTTAATAGCAGCTGTAGTAGAGCCTATAACATCTGGGAAACCATTAATATTTGAAGTTTCATAATAATTCACTCCAAAAACCATTAGACCCATAACAAGGCTACCAATTAAGCCCATTCTAAAATCAATATACTTGCTTGCCCAGCTAATTGCACTCATAAAATAATATCTAGAATTATTTAAGCAAAAAAACCGTCTTAATCATTAACAGAAAAAGACGGTTTTGATATTATTATACTAAAACTATAGAGCTAATCTATAGAATTTAGTTACAGTTAAGTCTTTATCTGCATTTTTAAGATACTGCTCAACAGAAATCTTATTATCACGAACAAATTTTTGAGCTAATAAAGTATTTTCTTTATAGAATTTACCTAATTTACCCATAGCAATTTTCTCTAGCATAGCCTCTGGCTTACCTTCTCTTCTTGCTTGATCCATTCCGATTTCAATTTCTTTCTTCACAGTTTCTGCATCAATACCATCCTTATCTAAAGCGATAGGAGCCATTGCTGCAATTTGCATATTCACTTCTTTACCAATAATTTCAATGTCTGCAACATCAGCCTTATTAACACCCATAATAGTTGCTAAACGGTTACCAGTGTGAATATATGAGAATACCATTTCATCAGAGATAGTTTGATAATCAACAATTTCAATTTTCTCACCAATTTTACCTAATTGCTCTAAAACTAGCTCACTAATAGTAAGTTCACCCATTTTAGCAGATTTTAGGTCATCAATATTAGTGATTTTATTTTCAATAGCGTAATCAACTATTCCAGTAACAAAATTCACAAACTCTTCGTTTTTAGCAACGAAATCAGTTTCACAACTAATACGAAGTACAGCACCAAATTTCTTATCATCAGAAACTTTTGCAATAATTACACCTTCAGCAGCATCACGGTCAGCTCTTTTATCAGCAATTTTTTGACCTTTCTTACGAAGAATCTTAATTGCCTTTTCACTATCACCTTCAGCTTCAACTAAAGCATTTTTACAATCCATCATTCCTGCACCAGTAGTTTTACGTAGTGCATTCACTTCAGCAGCAGTTATTTTTGCCATTATATATTATCTTTTAAAATATTAATACTAAATATTAAGCTTCAGTTTCTTCAGCATCAGCAGCTTTTTTAGCAGCTGCCTCTTTTTTAGCTTTTTCAACTTTAGCTTGATCATCAGCTCTCTTTTCTCTTTCCATTTTTCGTTCAGCCATACCTTCATCAATTGCAGTACAGATAACATCAACTATAAGAGCGATAGATTTTGAAGCATCATCATTAGATGGAATAACAAAATCAACATCATTAGGATTTGAATTTGTATCAACCATACCAAAAATAGGAATATTCAATTTCTTAGCTTCAGCAACAGCGATCTTTTCTTTTACGATATCCACAATAAACAATGCTGCAGGAAGACGAGACAAATCAGAAATACTACCAAAGTTTTTCTCCAATTTTACTCTCTCACGAGAAATCTGAAGACGCTCACGTTTAGAAAGTGCGTTATAAGCTTCACCTTTCATCAACTTATCAATAGTTGACATTTTACGAACAGCTTTTCTTATAGTTGCAAAGTTAGTAAGCATTCCACCTGGCCAACGCTCAGTAGCATAAGGCATATTAGTTTTACTTACTCTATCAGCAACGATATCTTTTGCTTGCTTTTTAGTGGCAACAAATAAAATTTTCTTACCAGACTTAGCTATTTGCTTTGCAGCAGCAGCTGCTTGATCTAATAAAACTGAAGTTTTTTGAAGGTCAAGAATATGGATTCCATTTTTCTCCATAAAGATATAAGGAGCCATATTTGGATTCCACTTACGCTTTAAGTGACCGAAGTGTACCCCTGCATCAAGAAGGGCATCAAATGTTGTTTTTGACATATTTATTATATTAAATTGTTTACATTCTGTCTATTCACAACTCCAAGGTAGCCATCGTTTTACATTGATGAGTCCAAGAAGTTTAGATACTAAACAAAAATTAAATATTAACGTTTTGAGAATTGGAAACGCTTACGTGCTTTTGGTTGACCTGGTTTCTTACGTTCAACCATACGAGGGTCACGACGCATTAAACCATCCTTCTTAAGCATTGGGCGGTATTCTTCATCAATTTGAACTAAAGCACGAGATATTGCTAAACGCAAAGCCTCAGCTTGTCCTTTAATTCCTCCACCATCAAGGTTAACCTTAACATCGTACTTACCCATATTATCAGTAATCTCAAAAGCTTGAGTGGCGATATATTGTAAAGTACCAGTTGGAAAATAAGTTTTATAATCACGTTTATTTATAATGATTTCACCATTACCTGGTTTCATATAAATACGTGCAACAGCAGTCTTTCTACGACCAATTACATTAATTACTTCCATGATTATTTAAGTTCGTTTAGGTTCAACATTTTAGGTTTCTGAGCTTCGTGCTTATGTTCTGTACCAACATATACATATAGGTTACGGAACAATTCTCTTCCTAATTTATTTTTTGGCAACATACCTTTAATAGCTTTTTCAATTAAAGATCCTGGCTTTTTAGCCAAAATTTCGATAGGAGTAGCAAAGCGTTGTCCTCCTGGATATCCAGTATGTCGAACGTATTGTTTATCTGTCATCTTTTTGCCCGTCAATGTGATTTTCTCAGCATTGATTATTATTACGTTATCTCCACAATCTACGTGAGGAGTAAAATCTACTTTGTGTTTACCTCTTAGCAGGAAAGCTGCCTTTGAAGCTAAACGTCCTAAAGTAGCACCATCTGCATCTAACACAACCCAGTTTTTATTAACTGTGTTTTTGTTTGCTGAGATAGTTTTATAACTTAAAGTATTCATTCGTTTTGCTTTAATAATTATAAAAATAAATTTAATTACCAACTCCTCAATATTACTGTAATTGGGCAATGTTATCTGGCTTCCAGCGCACCATCGCTAGCATCTTTTCTTAAAATTCCAGAATAAAAACAGCTCTAAAAAAGAGTCAAACACCTAATAGTCAAGAATATAATACAATTCTCTCAATTCGGGCTGCAAAAGTAGAACATATTTTTTTAATAGCCAAACCTTTAGGACTGTTTTTTAGACGAAAATGACAAGTTTTTAAAGTGTTTCAAAATTATATGCACTTCAATACTTAAATTATTTATCTTTGTAAATTGTACAAACCAAATTTATATGCTTAAAACATTACTTTTACTTATACTAACATTATCTTTTACTTTTGTTTTTGGGGCTAATAATGACAGTATTCCAAATACGAAAGATTATAAAAATATTATTCGTTGGAATATTACTCCTATGGCTATGGTTGGTCCAAAAAGCTTAGTCTTAGGATATGAAAGAATTGTTAAGCCGTGGCAAAGTTTTTCAATAAATATTGGCTATATAGAAACAGAGCCTTTGGAAAATGAAGAAGGTGTTCCTCTTGAGATTTTCGACCAAAGCAATAAAGGTGGTTTTGATATTAGTGGAGATTATAGATTTTATTCTAAAAAGAGAAATAAAAACAAAGCTCCTGATGGCTTGTATTGGGGCCCATATTTCTCATATATATCTGTTTGGCAAGATGCTTCAGTAAAGCTTTTAGATTTGAATACTGTAAAAAACACTGTTCACTATAATGGACAATTTAGCATGATGAGTCTTGGTGTTCAACTTGGTTATCAGTTTGTTTTCAAAAAAAGATTTACAGTAGATTTAATACTTATGGGGCCGTCATATACTTATTACGATTTGAATTTAGCACTAAAATATGAACAAAACATAAATCCAGATGATCCTTTTTATCAAAATTTATATAAAATAATTAGTGAGACTAGTCCTGTTTTAGCAAATTTCATAAGAAAGGGTTCTATCGATGCAAGTGG
>Ga0256827_10001016_pt1 | contig 17769 bp, 12 predicted proteins | sample CV84metaG_FD_185977 | JGI IMG/M metagenome (GOLD analysis project Ga0256827, IMG submission 185977) | Hydrothermal vent microbial communities from East Pacific Rise, Pacific Ocean - CV84 | ecosystem: Environmental > Aquatic > Marine > Hydrothermal vents | place: Pacific Ocean: East Pacific Rise... | reverse complement strand
ATTTATTCGCCGAAATGCATCAACAAAAAACAAACTTACGGCACTATTGCTATTTTATTTTGCCAGCTTACCAAAATCTACAATATATTTCTTTCTTAAAGGTAAATTAAGCTTGTTATCAGCTTTGTGGAGAGGAATATTTTGGAATATGTTTCATTTCTCAGGTTTAAAACAAAATCCTGTTTTGGTAGAAAAAGATGGGAAAACTCAAATAATAAACTCAACCTATAAATACAAATAAAATATGAAAGAACTAATTAAAAGAGAATTTAATAAATTTATTAAAGACAAAGGTTTAAGTGATGGTGGATATGCAAAGTTTTTATTCATTTTTCATTTAATAGGTTTAGTGTGGACACTTATTTTAACTCGTATTTATTTGCGAAAAGTTAACAGTTTAGGCAAAATTGTGATTGCAAAAGGCAAGCCCGCTGTACAAAATAAAGGTAAAATTACTATTGGAACAGTTGTAAGTATTTGGTCTAATATTAATAGAAGCAGATTAACAACGCATCGTGGCGGCGAGTTAATAATTGGCAATAATAATTTTATTAACGGAGCTATTATTTCGGCAACAACTAAGGTAACTATTGGTAACAATTGCAAATTCGGACCATTTTCAATGATAATTGATAGCGATTTTCATAATGTAAAAGACCACAATAAAGATGGCGAAAGTGGCGAAATTGTTATTGAAGACGATGTTTGGATTGGAGCAAAAGCAACAATTCTTAAAGGCGTAACAATAGGTAAAGGAGCGGTAATAGCAGTAGGTTCGGTAGTAACAAAAAGTATTCCTGCAAATGCAATAGCAGCAGGAGTTCCTGCAAAAGTAATTAAAGAGGAAAAATAATATGGAAACACTAAAACTTATAATAAATTTCTTCGAAATAATTATGTTTGGTTATTTAGGCATAACTGTTTTATATCTGTTATTTTTTGCTCTTGTTGGCTTTATTCCTAATATTAAGCCCCTTAAAAATTCGAACAAAAACAGAAAAATAGCAGTTTTAATTCCCGGCTATAAAGAAGATATGGTAATTATTGATGTTGCTCAAAAAGCACTAGAACAAAAATATCCAAAAGAGAAATTTGATGTAGTAATTATTGCCGATTCGTTTGCACAAACAACTCTTAGTAAACTAAAAACAATGCCTTTAAAATTGGTAGAAGTAAGTTTTAAGGTAAGTACAAAAGCTAAGGCTTTGAATCGTGCAATGAAAGTTATTGGCGACAATTACGATGTAGCTTTGGTTTTAGATGCCGATAATATTATGGAACCTGATTTTTTAGCTAAAATAAATGCTTCGTTTAATAGTGGATACTCGATAATACAAGGTCATAGAGTTGCAAAAAATGTAAATAATTCGTTTGCAATTTTAGATGCAATAAGCGAAGAAATAAATAACTATATATTCAGAAAAGCACATAGAAGTGTTGGTTTATCAGCAGCTCTTATTGGCTCAGGTATGGCATTCGAATACAAACTTTTTAAAGATATTATGATAGATATTGATGCTGTAGGTGGTTTTGATAAACAACTTGAAATGCATTTGTTAAAGAATAATTATACAATAGAATATATAGAAAATGCAATTGTTGAAGACGAAAAAGTGCAAAAGTCAGAAGTGTTTGCAAATCAAAGAAGAAGGTGGTTATCTGCACAATTTATTTATTTCGGAAAAAATATAGGAAGTGCATTTGTTCATTTATTTACAAAAGGAAATGTAGATTATTTCGATAAAGTTATTCAAATGGGACAGCTCCCAAGAATAATTCTTTTAGGTTTAATTGGTATAATAACTATATTTTATGGAGTTGTAACTTTGTTGTTACCGTATCAATATTATATTTTCTATTTTTCATTTTTGCAATGGGCTGTATTGTTGTTATTTATAACTTTAGCACTATTGCTATCAGTACCAAAAAAGTTTTATAATAAATCAACGCTAAACGCAATACTAACTTTACCAAAAGGATTTATACTAATGTTTGTATCAATGTTAAGATTTAAAGGTGCAAACAAAAAATTTATACATACCCAACACGGACAAACTGACTAAAAACAACCATTATGAAATTTTTAATATCATTAACAAAAAGTATTAATGAAACTATCGATGCTGATATATTAAAGCAATATAGAGTTTTTGATGATAGTTTTGCAGTAGATAATTCTTGCGAAATATTTGAGAACGATGGGGCTAAAATATACTTTTTTGGTAATATTTATAATTATAAGAAGTTAAAAGAGGCTTATCCCGAATCTATTGATGTTCCAAGCCTAGTATTAAATATTTATCATAAATTATTTTATGCAGGGTTTAAACTTTTAGATGGTGAGTTTACTTTCATAATAAAAGAGAAAGATAAGGTGTTAGTTTATAGAGACAGGCACGGAGCTGCAAGTCAGGTTTATTTTACAAAAGATGCGTTTGCATTTAATCAAAAAATGCTTACAAAGTTTAATAATGTAAGTATTGAACCTGATTTTAATAATTTGGCACTATTCTTAAAAAACGGATATATTCCGGCACCGGATACAGCACTAAAAAATGTTTGGAAACTTCCGGGAGGTAATGTGTTAGAGTTTAAAAATAACTCGTTTGAATATACCGAGCTATACGGCTACACAGCTTTTGGTTTAGAGAAAGATAAGATTAAAATTTCAGAAGATGAAGCAACCGAAGAATTTGAACGACTACATAAAGAAGCTCTTAAAAGTAGGGTAGAAAACTCAAATTCGGTTCAGTTATTATTAAGCGGAGGTTACGATTCTGGTGGAAATATTGCCGGACTTAGAGATGTGTATAGTGGAAAGGCAGTATCGTACTCTATAGGTTTTAAAGATAATCCGTGGTCGGAATTACCACTAGCAAAATTAATGTCAGAAGTGTATAATACAACACACTACGAGTACGAAATTGACGGTAGCGAAATAGAGAACCTACCTGAAATTGTAGATAATTTTGGCGACCCATTCAACGAAAGTGGAATGATGGTTAACTTTACAGCAATGCGTTTAGTTAATGGTAAAAACGAAGAAGGAATAATTTTGGGTGGTGATGGTAACGACCAACATTTTGGTACAGCCGGAAGAGAATTAGCATTACATTATAAATACAAGAAAAATGGTATTCAAATAGCTCAAAAGTTTGTTGATTCTTTTGCTGAAATGCCAATATTTAATAAGGATAACAAGTTCTTTAAAATACGTTTCCATAACGAAAAAGTACTAAATATTTTAAAGAATGACAGTTTTGGGTTTAGAGAAAGTCAGATTTCAAAAATGCTAAATATTGAGGTTGATATTTCAAACCCTAATTATTTGAAAAACTTACCTCGTGGATTTAGTAGTTTTAATGATTTGTATAATATTCACAATTATTTTGGCGATATTAAGCAAGTAATAAATGAGGTAATACTTTTTAAAGCATCGAAACTTGCGGTTATGTATAATAATCATTTAACATTTCCGTATATGAGTACCGAGCTTTACGACTTTCTAAAAACATTGCCTCGCGAAGTAAAATTAAAAGGTAGTATTGATGATTGTGCTGCAGGCAAAGGAAAATCGAAGTATTTACATAAAAATTATTTGTATCCTAAATTACCAAAAGAAATAACCGAAAGAAAAAAGCAAGGTGGTTTTGCACCGTTGCCTATCTTCTTTAAAGATACAACTCGTTTTAACCGAATTGCCGATATTATTTTAAACTCATCGCTAACCAAAAAATATTTAAACCGTGGTTATGTAGAAGAGTTATTAAACAACTATCGCATACATAAAGACAATGCAGGATATTGGTTTTGGTACAAACAAGTACAAGCATTTCAGGTGTTTAACCTAATAACTTTGGTAGTGTGGTGGGAAACCATTATCGAAAAAAAGGATATAAAAGTACTATCCGATTTATAGACCAAAAACCTTAAAACTACATTATTATGAGAATAGCAATAGAAGGACAGCGTTTGTTCAGAGAAAAAAAGCACGGAATGGATTTTGTGGCGTTAGAACTAATAAAAAATTTAATGAAAATTGATAAGGAAAACGAATATTTTATATTTGTTGCTCCTGATGTAGATAAATGTTTACACGATACTGATAATTTTAAAATAATTGAGTTAGATGGCGGTTCGTATCCAAAATGGGAACAAATAGCATTACCAAAAGCTGTAAAACAATATAACTGCGATATACTACAATGTACAAGTAATACAGCACCAATAAAATGTTCGGTTCCATTAATTGTAATACTTCACGATATAATTTATATGGAGAGTGTGGCTTTATTTAGAAAAGGTTATTCAATGTATCAGAAGTTTGGTAATATGTATCGCAGGTATGTTGTGCCAAGAGTTTTAAAAAAAGCAGCAAAAATTATTACAGTTTCAAATTTTGAGCGAGGTAGAATAAAAGAGTTTTTCGGTTTGCCCGATAATAAAATTGTTGCAATATATAATGGTGTAGGAACTCATTTTAAGATTATTGACAATACAAAACAGTTAGCACAAATACGAGAAAAATATTCGTTGCCCGAGAAATACTTTTTTTTCTTAGGAAATACCGACCCGAAAAAAAACACAAAAGGAGTTTTAAAAGCCTATTCCGATTATGTTAAGCAAAAAGGAAACGATATTAAATTACTAATGTTAGATTACGAAGAGGCGGAGTTAATGAAATTATTAAAAGAAATAAATGCCGAAGAAATAAGAAAAGACATTTATTTAGCGGGCTACGTAAATAACACCGATTTACCTGCCATTTATAATATGGCTGAGCTGTTTTTATATCCGTCGATGCGCGAAAGTTTTGGAATACCAATGCTAGAGGCAATGGCTTGTGGAACAGCTGTAATTACATCAAATACTTCATCAATGCCTGAGGTTGCTATTGATGCAGCCAAAATAATTAATCCAACAAAACCTGAAGAAATAACCAATGCAATTATTGAGTTATTAGAAAATGAAGATTTACGTAACTCTTTTATTGAAAAAGGAGTAAAAAGAGCAAGCGATTTTTCGTGGCAAGCAATGGCAAAACAAAATTTAAGGCTTTATAAAGAAGTATTAAATGGTGCAACTGTTGAAGAAAAATACGGAGTACAAATGATGTTTATATAAAAACCTAACAAAAACTAAAACAACTAAAAATGAAAACTTTAGAAAAAATTAACTGGTTAGAAACCTATTCGGTAGGAAACGAAATTGTAGATAACGAGCACAAAGAATTGATTGAGATATATAATAGTCTTGTAAGTGCAATTGAAAACAACGAAGGAAACGAGAAATATTCTCAAATAATTTTAAGTCTTACATCTTGTAGTCTTTTGCATTTTAAAATGGAAGATGAGTATATGCAAGAATTATACAGTACTGTACTTTTTGCATTTAAAAAAACTCACAAAAATTTCATTTACAGAATAGCAATGATAAATGTTGAGTTATCGATGGGATACTCTGTTGATATGCAGGGAATATGTTCATATTTAAAAAAGTGGCTTGAATCTCATTTAATCACAGAAAGTGCTTATTATCATAGGTCACGAATGTTAGAAACAAAAATTATTCAGAACGAAGCTGTTGCAATATAAACAACCAACCAATGATTAAAAACAGAGATATAGTAATAGTTGGTTTGCAACCTTGGGATATAGAAATTGGTAGTAATTGTAAGAATATTGCTGCCGAATTTGCCAAAAATAACAGGGTTTTATATGTTAATGCTCCTTTAGATAGGTTTACAGCAATAAAGCAAAAAAACAAGCCGGCTATTCAAAAACGAATAAATATTATAAAAGGTAAATTGCCTGAATTTGAAGAGCTGGGTAAAAACTTTTGGAATTTATTTCCTCGTTGTAAAATAGAGTCGATAAGCAGGCTTAAGAATAATTTTTTATTCGATATTTTAAACAAACGAAATAATAAAAAATTTGCCAAAGAAATTCAAAAAGCAATCGATAAACTGGGGTTTAAGGATATTATACTTTTTAATGATAGCGATATGTTAAGGAGTTTCTATTTAAAAGAGCTTTTAAATCCTAAAACATACATTTATTATACGCGCGATAATCTTGTCTCAATGGATTTCTGGAAAGTGCAAGGTAAACGAATAGAAGCATTACATATGAAAAAAGCCGATTTTGTGGTGGCAAATTCTACATATCTGGCAAAATTGGCATCAGAGTTTAATCCAAAATCTTATTATGTTGGGCAGGGCTGCGATGTTAGTGCATTTAATCCCGACAATGTAAAAGAAATACCGGAAGATATTAAAAATATAAAATCACCAATAATAGGGTATATTGGAGCATTGCTAACAGTTAGATTAGATATTGATATTATTATTCATATTGCAAAATCGCATAACGATTGGAATATTGTTTTGGTAGGTCCTGAAGATGATAATTTTAAAACAAGTGAGTTACATAAATTAAATAATGTATTTTTTTTAGGAAATAAAGACGGTTCAGAATTACCGGCATATTTAAATAAATTTGATGTTGCAATTAATCCTCAGGTATTAAACGATTTAACAATAGGTAATTATCCACGAAAAATTGATGAATATTTAGCAATGGGTAAAATTACAATAGCAACAAAAACTGAGGCTATGAGTGTTTTTGCCGAGCATACATATCTTGCCAAAAATAAAGAGGAGTATGTTACCTTAATAGAAAAAGCATTAAAAGAAAACACAAAAGAAAAGGAACAAGCACGTATAAATTTCGCAAAACAGCATACTTGGGAAAACAATGTAAAAGAAATTTACAAAAGAATTATTGAATTCGAAAAAACAAATTAAGCATTAGACAAAAGTGAAGATATATCAAAAAAATATGGAAGAAAATTCGTTAGTATCAATACTTTCGCATTTATTTCTTTTATATATTATTTACAATATTCCATTATCAAAAGGAACTCATATTATTGATAATCTTATCTTTTTATCAATAATGGTAATCATACTTTTATTCAGGCTTTTTTTAATTTATTCGAAAGAAAACAAAAATTACACGCTTTTAGCCGAAATATCAATGTATTTAACAGGCTTATGGTGGTCAATTGCGTTAATGTTCGAATTTTATTTTAGCAAAAGTTTTGACATAGTTTTAACAGTACTACTTTTTGTAGTAATAGGTATTACGGCAGGAGGAGCCTTGTCAATGTTTAAGCGTAAAAGAATGGTGCTTATCTATATAATTATATTGATGGTTCCTACTATTATAAGTATGCATTTTTTTGGTAAAGAAATGAGTAACTTACTAGGTGGTGCTTTAGTATTATTTATAGGTTTTAACTTGGCTTATTCTGTTAAGCAAAATAAAATATGGGTTAATTTACAGAAAAATAAAGCTTTAATGAGCGAAAATTCTAAAAAACTCGAAAATATAAACAAAGAATTAAATAAAGCATTAAAAGTAACCGAAGAGGCAGCAAAAGCTAAGTCAGAATTTTTGGCCAATATGAGCCACGAAATACGTACACCTATGAACGGAATAATAGGTGCTGCCGATATTTTAAAAGGAATGCAGTTAGGCAAAGATGAATATAAAATGGTTGAAATTATTCACAAATCAGGAAATTCTCTTCTTACAATAATTAATGATATTCTAGATTTTTCAAAGATTGAAGCAGGTAAAATGGAAATAGAATACTCCCCGTTTAATTTGCTAAAATCTATAGAGGGAGTTATAGAAATGTTAAAGCATAACGCTATCAAAAAAGATTTAGAATTAATATTTTATTTAGATTCTAATATAAAACACAACGTTTTTGGTGATGAAACAAGAATAAATCAGGTATTAATAAATTTAATAGGTAATGCAATAAAATTTACCGAAAAAGGACAAGTATATATAAAAGTTGATTTAATCAACGAAACCGAAAAATATTACAGCTTAAAATTTTCTATTGAAGATACCGGGATAGGCGTTCCTAAAGAAAAACAAAGTAAAATATTTGAATCGTTTACACAAGCAAATGGTTCAACAACTCGCCGTTTTGGAGGAACCGGTTTAGGAACAACAATATCAAAAATGCTAGTAAATTTAATGGGTGGCGAAGTTGGAGTAATTAGTCCTAACCCAAATAGTAATTACGGACAAGGAAGTATTTTTTATTTTACTTTAAAACTTAAGAAAGACAAGTTAACGCCAAAAACAATAGTTGTAAATAACGAAATAAAAGGTAAAAAAGCATTAATTATTGATGATAACGAAACAAACTGTTTTGTTTTAAATAAGATGCTAAGTAATTGGAATATAAAATCGTTTGAAGCATATAGTGGTAAACAAGCTCAAAGCATTTTAAAAAGTAATAATAATTTCGATATAGTTTTTATCGATTATAATATGCCCGAAAATAATGGTTTCGATGTAATAAAAATGATAAGAAATAAACTGAGTAATGATACTAAAATAATAATGATTTCATCAAACTCAACAGATTTAACAAAGGCAAAAACTAAGAAGTTTGGTTTCGATTTATTACTGTACAAACCATTAAAACAATCAGAATTATATAATTCAATACTAAAATTATATTCAAAAAATATTAGGGTTGATAACAAAGTAGAGAAAGAGCAGGAATATAACTTTTCAGATATTAGAATTTTAGTTGCAGAAGATAATCCAATAAATCAAAAAATTGCACTTTCGGTTTTTAAACAAGTAGGTTTAACCGCAGAAATTGCCGACAACGGACAAGTTGCATTAAATATTTTAAAAGAAAAAACGTTTGATATAGTTTTTATGGATGTGCAAATGCCTGTAATTGACGGAATTAAAACAACAAATATAATGAGAGCAAACGGCGATGAAACAATTGTAGTGGCAATGACTGCAAATGCAATGAAGGGTGATAGAGAAATGTGTATTAATGCCGGAATGAACGAATATATTTCAAAGCCATTTAAAAAAGAGGATGTATATAAAATATTAGAAAAATATTTTTAAAAAATAAATAACATTTATAAAATTAAAGCGTAAACCCTCGAATAAATAAGAATACAAAAACGATTAATATAATTTTGAGAACAACTATAACAAGAATATTATTATTACTACTTATGCTAAGTAATATTGGTGTAGTTAATGCTCAAAACGATAAAAAAGTTAAACATAAATTATTTAAACAAGCACTTACAAAGTTCGATAACGAAGAATTCTTCGAAGCATTACCATTATTCTTAAAATACGATAGTTTATATCCAAACGAGTTTGAAGCAAATTACTACATTGGAGCGTGTTATTTAAATACACCATATCAAAAAACTGAAGGAATTCCATATTTAGAATTTGCCATAAAAAACGGAGAAAAATTACTTCCCGCAGTAGTTTTCAAAGATATGGGTGTTGCATATCAGTTAGATATGAAGTTTGAAAAAGCGATAACTAACTATAAGAAATTTTTAAAACTCTGTTTTCGCGACGACGAATACAAAGACTATGTTGTAAAATGTATTTCCGATTGTGAATATGCAATCAAAAGCATTTCGGATTCACTACCTATAGAGATAAACAAAATAAATAACAAAATTAACAATAGTAACTCAAACGAGTATCCTTTTATTTCTACTGATGATGAGCTAATGTTTTTTACCCGAACATATAGAAAGCAAGAAGGTGTAGTTATCGTTGATTCTGTTTCAAAAGTATTTTTCTCGAAAAAGAGAAATAGAGTTTGGAGAGCTCCAAATGAATTAAAAATTAATTTACCTGACAGTACCGAGCAAGCGACATTAGTAGGAATTAGTCCGCAAGGTTCAGAGCTGTTTTTCAGAATTGATATAGATTCGTTAAACTCCGATTTGTTTATTTGTAAAATTGATGGCGATTCGTGCAAAGAGCTAAAAGCATTCAATAGTAAGATTAACACAAAATTTAAGGAGTCGATGTGTAGTATTACCGCCGATGGAAAAGACTTTTATTTTTCATCAAATCGCCCACGTGGTTACGGAGGTCTTGATATATACAGGATTACAAAGCTTGATGAAAATAGATGGGGCCCACCAATAAATTTAGGTAACGAAATAAATACTATGTTCGATGAAGATGGACCTTTTATACACCCGGATAAACAAACCTTATATTTTAGCTCAAAAGGACATACGGGTTTTGGGGGGTACGATTTTTTTGTGTCTGAATATCAGTTTTTTGATAATGCTTGGTCGCTACCTAATAACTTAGGTTACCCGCTAAATACAACTTATAACGATATTGGAATATACCTAACAGCCGATGCTCGCTTGGCATATTATTCTTCGTCAAATAAAAATAAAAATCAGGAATATGATATTTATGTGGCAAAATTCTCAAAATCGATACCGCTAACGCTAGTTAAAGGTAAAATTACTGATGAAAATAATCAACCACTGCTTGCTCACATAAGAGTAGTTGACCACGAAACGCAAGAGCAAATAAAATATATTTACAATTCAAATCAGAAAACAGGTAAATATTTAATGATTTTTCCTCCCGGAAAAAACTACGATATGATAGTTGAAGCTGACGGATACATACCTCATATTGTTAACATTTATATACCTGAGCAAACATATTTCTATAGCTTGTATCAGGAGATTCATTTAGAAAAATTAAAACTTAACGAGTTTAACAAACAAATAGGTGAAAAAATTACTGTTACCAATACTTTTTACGATATTTATAATACCGATGTAACACAGAATGCTGATTCAACAAAGGTTCCGGTAAAAAAACCAGATTATTCAGGTTTATTAGATATAATTGATAAATTAATTTCTAAAACCGATTCTTTAGGGGTAAACGAGCTAGATAGTCTCACTATTTATGAAGAAGATGAGAAAAAAGATGCTCGTAGAAAAAATTATGATAATTTATTAGACCTTGTTGAAGAGGCCTTCGAAACTGTTGATTCAACTTCTTTAGATATACTTGATAAAAATACAATGTACAATGATAATTATATCAAATCATATTTCTTCGATGTTGATAATAAAGAGAAAGGTTTACAGCCTATAGTTATTGGTGGCGATACAATAAATACTTTTCCTCCTCTTAAAACATACGATATTAACGAAGAAGAAAATGATAATATAGTGGCTGTTGTTCAACAAACACTTAATCCTGAGGTTAAAATTAATAAACAGTTCGATTTTACAAAATCATCAATAGAATCGAGAAAATATATACTTAATTACTCGGTGTATTTTGGAAGTAATAAAAGTAAATTAAAATCAAAATATTACGATAAACTAATTGAGATTTCAAAATTATTGATGAATAATCCTGATTTAGGAGTTGAAATAAATGGTTATACCGATTCAAAAGGAAAAGAAAAGAACAATTTAATACTTTCAAATCTACGAGCACGTTCGGTAATGCAGGTTTTTGTTGAAAATTATGTTATGCCTCAACGAATAATTCTAAAAGGTTATGGTGAAACAAAAGCTTCAAACGCAAATAATGAAAAAGATAGACGTGTTGATATAAATGTTTTCCAACTAAAAAGTATGAATAGTCTTAACTTGTTAGATGTTAATTCAGAAGTTGAAATAAACAAAGTTTACCCTATAAGCGACACATTAATAACCGAGAATAAAATTATTTACAAAGTGCAAATAGCATCTTGTAGTAAATATAAAGACAAAAAAGATGAGGTTTTTAAAGGGTTAAGTGTTGATACATATAAATATGGCAAATGTATTAATTATACCTATGGTGAGTTTAAAACTAGAGAAGAAGCCGAAAAAGCTTTAAAAGAGGTTGTAGCAAAAGGGTTCGATGATGCTTTTATTGTTAAATTTATTGATAACAAAAGAATAAATTGATAAAAAATAGATATACATATAAGTTTAGTTTTTGGTTAATACTGTTGTTTATAACGGTATTAAGTTCAAAAAATGCAGTTGCTCAAAAGTACTCTGAGTACGATGTAAAAGCGGCATATGTATATAATTTTGCCAAATTTATAAGTTGGCCTGCACACTATTTCGAGAAAAAAGATGTGCTGGTAATAGGAGTATATAAAAATCAAAATTTTGGAGAAGTATTAGAACGTGTTCTCGAAAATAAAAAGATTAAAAGTAAATTTTGGGAGATAATATTTATTAACTCGGTTGAAGAGTTTGAAGATTGCGATATTTTATTTGTAAGTAACAGCTCGAAAGAAGAAACAATTAAACTAATAAAAAAAACAAATAAAAAGAGTATATTAACAATAGGAAATAATATACCAATGTTTTGTCAATACGGAGGAATAATAAATTTTACACCAAAAGGTTCTCGTAAACGTTTCGAAATAAATAACGATGCGGCAATCAAACATAAAATAAAAATAAGCTCAAAATTGCTTACCTTAGCAAGAATAATTACAAAAAATGAAATTAAATTTTAATAACATATCGATAAAATATAAAATTACAATTATAACACTAGTTGTTGGTGCCATTGTTTTTGTTTTTTCAGGTTATACATTTTTTATTTACGATAAAGCAGAATTTGTAAAGAATGAACAAAAAAATCTAATAGTATTAACAAAAGTAGTTGGTAAAATAAGTAATGTAGCTGTTCTTTTTGAGGATAATGCTAGTGCTGAACAGTTCTTAAAACCATTAAAAATAAATATACACATACAATTTGCAGGTATTTTTACATTAAATTCAGACACTTTAGCATATTTCAATAGCTATAAAGGCAATATATTACAAAATATTGACGTACAAAAAAAACAAGTAAAGAAAATAGATAATTATATAGTGGTTATTGAACCAATTTTTGATGAAAACGATAAAGACGTTAAAATAGGTTCAATTATGATTCTTACAGATTTAGATGAGTATAATGTAAGAGCACGATATTTTATAAAGTATATGATTATTATTTTTAGTTTAGCACTATTGTTAACTTTTGTATTAGCATTAATATTGCAACGCTTTATTTCAAAACCTATATTGGGATTAACAAAAACAATGAAACAAGTTGCATCAACTAATGATTTATCGCTAAGGTATTCGTATAAAGGCAAAGATGAAATTGGAAAATTAAATAGTGTTTTCAATAAAATGATAACCCAAGTAGCAAATCAAAATATTGCTCTAAAACTAGCTAAAGAACAGGCCGAAAGTTCAATGAAAGTTAAAGAACAGTTTCTTGCAAATATGAGCCACGAAATTCGAACACCAATGAATGCTATAATCGGAATGGCAGGTTTGTTGAAAGATACAGAATTAACATCTGAACAAGAAATGTTTTTGTCTCATATTAAAAACTCCGGCGATAATTTATTAGTTATAATTAATGATATACTTGATTTTTCTAAAATAGAAGCAGGAATGGTTGAGTTCGAGAGTGTTATATTTGATTTGCCATATACTATTTATGAAATTAAAAACTCGTTAGATTTTAAAATTCAGAATAATGATATAGAGTTTATTGTTAATATAGAGCAAGGTACCCCAAAATATGTTGTAGGAGATAAGGTCAGATTATCACAAATACTGTTTAATTTGGTGGGAAATGCTGTTAAATTTACAGAAAAAGGGTTTATTAAAATAAATGTAAAAGCAATTAACACTACCGAAAAATACAGTACTCTTTTATTTGAAGTTATCGATTCAGGTATCGGAATTCCCGAAGACAAGATAGATGCTGTTTTTCAAAGCTTTAGCCAAGCATCGGCAGATACAACTAGAAAATATGGAGGAACAGGATTAGGTTTAACAATTACTAGGCAATTGGTAGAGCTTCAAGGCGGAAGAATGTATCTTTCAAGTAAGGTTGGTAAAGGTTCTAATTTTTCATTTAATATAAAATACAAATTACCTGATAAAAAGGAATTATTTAATAGTTTCAGTGAATATACAATAATAAACGAAGATTTTAAAAACGAAATAAATTCAACGGTAAGAATTCTGGTTGTTGAAGATATAGATACAAATCAAGAAGTAATAAAGTTAATTTTAGAGAAACATCTTTTTAAATATATAATTGTTGAAAATGGACAAGAGGCAATTGATATAATGAAGAAAGAAAAATTCGATTTAATTTTAATGGATTTACATATGCCTGTAGTCGATGGTTACACAGCATCAAAAGAAATTCGTAAATTTAATACAGAAATTCCAATTATTGCACTTACAGCTGCTGCAATAAAAGGTGTAAAAGAGAAATGTATTATTTCTGGAATGAATAGCTTTGTTTCAAAACCTTTCGACTCTCAAAACTTATTAAAGATAATTTATGAATATACTACAAAATTAAATAATATTGATAAGAAACAATTAGCAAAACCTAAATCGGAGAAAGAGAGTAAAGAAATAAAACAGGCTGAAAAGCCTAAAAAAATTGTAAAAAAAGAAACTGCTGTAAAGAAAAAATTCGGCACTTCAAAAGAATCTCATACAATATTATTGGTAGAAGACAATAAAATTAATCAAGTACTTGCTAAAACGCTTTTAATGAAAAACGGTTACAAAGTTGAAATTGCCGAAAATGGAAAAAAAGCAGTCGAAATGTATGACAAAGATAAGTATAGCCTTATACTTATGGATTTGCATATGCCAATAATGGATGGCTATGAGGCAACAGAAATTATACGAAGAGAAGACAAAGATATACCTATAATAGCACTGACAGGAGCATTGCTTGAAACAGAAAAAGGTAGGTGTATGTTGTTGGGAATGAACGAATATGTGTCAAAGCCATTTGATAAAGAATATTTAATCAATTTAATAAGGAACTTAATAAATAAATAATATGGAAAAAATAGATTTAACTTACCTAGAAACTCTTGCAGATGGGAGTAATGAATTAATAGTTGAATTAATGCAGATTTTTATTCAACAAGTACCAGAGTTTATTGAAGAAATGAACACTTATTATGATAATAAAGATTGGGAAGCGTTAAGTGCAATTGCACACAAATCAAAATCATCTATCGATATAGTTGGTTTAAAAGATTTGCAAGTTAAACTTAAAACCCTTGAGCTTGATGCTAAAGAAGGAAAAAATGTAGATACATATAGAGGAATAATAGATGAATTTATTCTAACATGCACAAATGCTATTGATGATGCTCAGAATGTAATAAATGATTTACAATAGATTACAATATTAATTTATTTTCAAAACAACTGATATTTAAAATATGCATTATACCAATTGGTATAATTATAAAATAATGATTTTATCGTTTTCCTAAAAAAAACGGGTATTTTGTTAAAAGATACCCGTTTTTTAAAAAATATTTTACTTTGTAACACTAAATGATTTAACTATTTTACCGAAATCAGATTCCAAAACAAAATAGTAAATCCCGTTTTCAATATCGTTAACATTGAAAGATATTGAATTTGAACCTTTACTTATTGTAGTATTTGCAATTACAGATTTAACAATTACTCCCCTACTATCAATAATTGAAGCACTTATTTTGCTGTCTTTTTTAATAGTATATTCTACAGTAGCCATATTAACTACAGGATTTGGGAATATATTTTTCATTGAAATATTCTCATTAATTGTTTGAACTCGATTTAACTCAGTATATGTAGGCGATAAAAATGCTGCATATAAATTTAGGTTTCCGTCATTAGATCTTCCATCTGTCCATACCGGAATTGTATATGAGTTTGTTGATAGAATTTGATTGTACTCACCAATACCAAAACCATTATTAGAATTACCAACAGTTGAAAAATCTGTAGCAACAGATGTTACAAGCATATTTTGCCCAAAATTATCACCACCATCAGAAGAAATAGCCATATAATAATTGGTATTAATATTATTTATTTCATCACCTCGTCGGTCGTACCACGAAACTTTTACATCGCCATTAGGAGCAACAATTATCGCAGAATAGTAGTTGTCAACATTAGCATTGTCATCATTTATTGTAATCGGTGTGCTCCAACTGGTTCCGTTATCATTAGATTTAGAGAAATATACTTGTGATTTCTGTCCTGCGTCAGAGTCTATACCAAATGCGGTCCATGTCATATATATATTACCATTATTTTGGTCACAAGCAACATAAGGCGAAGGATATGTACGGTCAGTGTTAATACCAGGTATGGTATCATATGGAGTTTGTTGAAACATTGGTAAATTAAATTTCACATCAGAAATTTTATTTGGGATAGAAAAACTAACCCCACCATCAGTAGAAACAGAATGGAAAATACCTAAATCATAACCAGTTTGCGAACCATAAAATGTTACATGAATATTTCCATTATTATCAACATCTAAGCTTGAAAATTGTGTAAAATAGAATTTTTTAGCACCAACTGTATCAGTTACATCTGCCTCAATGGTGAAGTCTAATGTATCTGCAGGCTTAGTTTTACATCTAATTTTATAAAATGCATTACCATTATCATCTTGCCCAATAGTTACAAACGAAATATACAAGTTGTTTGCATATGTGCCACCAGTACGGTCAACAGCCATCCATTGTTTGTCTGAAATAGGATCGATAACAGCATTTGTAAGAGGGTTCATATGTCCAAGAAGAACAGTGTCGTGAGTAGGACGAGTCCAGTTAGCACCACCATCGTCAGAATATGCCCAAAAAATACCCATTGGCATACTTCCTGCTATTAAATCATTTACATCACCATATAAGTCAATCCATGAAAAATACACTCTACCATTGTTATCGGCAGCAAAAACAGGGTCACCACCACCCATTGAACTTTTACCATCCTCGTAAGGCATATTTACAAATGAACTAGTCTGCCAAGTATCACCAAAATCAGTGGTGTAATATACAGGGCAATGTACACCTCCTCCTGATTGGCTAATAGGGCTAACAATAATATTTGCTGTGTCAGTTGGATTAATAATTGCGTGAAGTTCCGATTCTGCATCACTTACATCTGAAACAATTACTTCGCCTTCCGCATTTAAATTTTTTAACGCAGAATTTGAAGTTGTATTCTCATGATTTTCATTTGTAAATTGATTGATATCAATTTTTACTTTTTCTTTAAATGTCCAATTAAGAGCACTGTTTTTGTTAATTTTTTGCTTGGTTTGTGCAGTTACGTTACCAAGAAGTGTACTAATAGCAATTACTGCCATTAACAAAGTAGGTTTTATTCTCATCATTATAAAATTTTAAAATTTAATTTATGACGTAAATAGTTTTTAAAATGTTACAAGTGAAAACTAATAAATGTAAAAATTGTTATTAGGTTAATAATTGTGTGCAAGTTAATTTGGGTTGATATAATTATTGAATAAAAAAGAAAAAATATTTTCCTTTATAACTTACAGTAAAATAGTAAGATAAAAAAGCTTAAGAAAAATAATTACAAAAAAGACGAAAAAAGTTTGGAGTGTAAAGATAAAGGGTATACTTTTGCACTCCCATTTGAAACACACAGTTGGCGAGTTCATTGAAAGAGTTGAGAGTTTTACTACGATAGCGGTATATTTATCGAGAATAAAAGTGTCGCAAACAGGTCAAAAGAAAAAAGATTTAATTTTTTTGAAAAAAGATTTGGTAGTTTAAAAAAGACTCTATACTTTTGCACTCCCATTTACGGAAAACGAAATGGAAAGTTCATTGAGAAATTGAGAAGCAGCGTTTAATAATTTATAGAAGTTTCATAATTGAGAAGGAAAAATACGAACATTGTGATTGGAAGATAATTTAAGATTTTAATTACAACGAAGAGTTTGATCCTGGCTCAGGATGAACGCTAGCGGCAGGCTTAACACATGCAAGTCGAGGGGTAACGATGTAGCTTGCTACAGGCGACGACCGGCGCACGGGTGC
>Ga0256827_10001015_pt1 | contig 17772 bp, 14 predicted proteins | sample CV84metaG_FD_185977 | JGI IMG/M metagenome (GOLD analysis project Ga0256827, IMG submission 185977) | Hydrothermal vent microbial communities from East Pacific Rise, Pacific Ocean - CV84 | ecosystem: Environmental > Aquatic > Marine > Hydrothermal vents | place: Pacific Ocean: East Pacific Rise... | reverse complement strand
TCATCCATGCCGCTGCATATAAACATGTACCACTTGTAGAAGCAAACATAAGTGAAGCTATCATAAACAATATAATTGGTACAAAAAATATTATAGATATTTCAGTGAAATATGAAGTGGAAAAATTGGTTTTAATATCGACAGATAAAGCAGTACGACCTACAAATGTAATGGGTACAACAAAACGAATATGTGAACTATATGCACAAAATAAAAATAGTAATAATACTATCATATCAGCAGTAAGATTTGGAAATGTACTAGGTAGTAGTGGTTCAATCATACCAAAGTTTAAAAGCCTAATAGAGCAAGGTAAAAACCTAACTGTAACACACCCAGATATCACTAGATATTTTATGCTTATACCTGAAGCTTGTGAGCTAGTACTTCAATCTGGTGCATTAGGGCAAGGTGGTGAGATATTTATACTTGATATGGGTGAAGAGGTAAAAATAGTAGATTTAGCAAATAAGATGATAGAGTTAAGTGGTAGAGATGATATCAAAATAGAGTTTTGTGGACTACGACCTGGTGAAAAGTTATATGAAGAGCTACTTATAAATGATAGTGATTGTAGTACAAAGTATGATTCTATAACTGTTGCAGTTGCTACTAAATATGATATTGAACAATTAGAAAATGATATAAATGAATTGATAAATTCTAAAGATAAAATAAAACAATTGCAAAAAATAGTACCAGAATTTGATCATAAGTTGAATAAGTAATAATATGATATTTTTATATCTAGTTGATTATTTTAATTGCTATAACTATGACAAAATTTAAGATTTTATGTTATAATAATCTCTATTTGAAGAAATGTTAGATTAAAGTTTTATTTAACATACAGATAAAGTATATGTAAAATAGTAAGAATGTATAAGAAAAAGGAAGCTCGTGATACATACTAAAAAAATATTAGGTACAATTCTTTTATCATCAATTATGATGTTTAGTGCTTGTTCAGAAGAAAAAAAAGCAGTAGTTGCTAAAGTTGCACCGCCTCTTAGTGTAAACACAATAACTATAAAAAAAGCACCAGTTCCAATATGGAAACAGTTTACTGGTATGACAAAATCTAGTGCTGATCAAGAGATTAGAGCTAGGGTTCCTGGTATTTTAAAGAAAATATACTTTAAAGATGGTGCATTTGTTAAAAAAGGTCAAAAACTTTTTATGATTGAGCAAGATCAGTATATTGCTGCTCGTGACTCTGCAAAAGCAAAAAAAGCTCAAGATGAAGCATCACTTAGACTAGCTCAAGCTGATGTTAACAGATATGCTCCACTTGTAAAAGAGGGTTTAGCTCCTCGTGCTACACTTGAACAATATCAAGCTCAAGAATCAGCACTTAAAGCTGCAATACTTGGTGATGATGCTGGAATAAGAACTGCCGAATTACAACTTAGCTATACAATGGTTCGTGCGCCAATATCTGGTAAAGTTAGTGCAAGACGCGTAGATATTGGAAACCTTGTTGGTCAAGGTGAATCTACACTTCTTACTACTATTATGAATATTGATCCAATGTATGCTTATTTTTCTCCATCACAAAATGATGTTAGACTTTTTGAAAAATATTCAGACAAAAAAAATCCTTTAGCATATATAACAATAAATGGAGCAACAGAACAGTTAAGATTTGATGGTCGTGTAGATTTTTCAGATAATACTGTTGATCCTATGACTTCTACAATCTCTATGAGAGCTATAATACCAAATCCTAAAGGTGCTGTACTTCCTGGTACTTTTGTTTATGTAAATCTTTTTATTAATGATAAGTATGAATTTATAATGGTTCCACCTGAAGTTATTTTTACAGATCAATTAGGTAAATTTCTTTACATTGTAGATAAAGACAATAAAGCTAAAAGAATCAATATAAAAACTGGTTACTCTACAAGATTTTATGCAAGTGTTTCAAAAGGGCTATCTTCTGGTGATAGAGTTATAGTTTCTTCATTGGTTAAACTAAAGCCTGGACTAAGTGTTAAAGCTAACGATGTAACAAAAACAAATGGAATAGATGCAATCTTAGAAAATAACAATCTAATTCCACAAAAACACAAGAAAAGCACAGAGACTAAATAATGTTTTCAGTAACTTTTATTAAAAGACCTATTTTAGCTATTGTAATCGCTTTAATTATTATTACAGCAGGTATGGTTTCATTAGCTGTACTCCCAGTTGCAGAGTTTCCTGATGTAGCACCCCCTAAAGTAACTGTAACAGCTACTTATACTGGTGCAAATGCATTTGTTGTTGAAGATTCAGTTACTAGTGTACTAGAGAGAAAAATCAACGGTATCGCTGGTATGATTTATATGGATTCAGCATCTACTTCTAGTGGTGAAAGTGTTATTAATATTTACTTTAGACCTGGTTATGATTTAGATATTGGAGCTGTTGATGTTCAAAATAAGGTAGCAACGGCTACACCATCACTTCCAACTGAAGTTGTACAACAAGGTGTGGTAATAGATAAACAAAGTCCTAACCTTGTATGTCTAATCGCTATTAATGGTGATGAACGATACGATGACCTCTTTTTATCTAACTACGCTACTCTAAATATTATTGATGAAATCAGAAGGATTCCTGGTGTTGGTAAGGCAGATATTTTCGCTGAAAAACGCTACTCAATTCGTATCTGGCTTGATCCAAATAAACTAAAAACTCTTGGCTTAACTCCTATGGATGTTATATCAGCAGTTGAATCACAAAATAAACAAGCATCTATTGGTAAGATTGGTTCCCCTCCAACTTATGATAATCAAAAACAAGAGATAACTCTAACTACAGAGGGTAGACTCTCAGATGTAGAAGAGTTTGAGAAAATTGTTATTAGGTTTAAAAAAGATGGCTCACTTGTTTACTTAAAAGATGTAGCAAAAATAGAACTTGGTGCTGAAGACTACTCTATGAATGCAACTTCTGCTCAAAAAGCAGCTGGTGTTATTACTGTTTACCAATTAGGTGATGCTAATGCACTTGATATTAGAGAAAAAGTTGAAGAAACAATGAAAAGACTTCAAACTCGTTTTCCTGAAGGTCTTTCATATTCTGTACCATACGATACAACTAAGTATGTAAAAATAGCAATTGACAATGTTATAGAAAATCTTTATATGGCTATTGCTCTTGTTGTTCTAATCATATTCGTATTTCTTGGTTCTTGGAGACCTACTGTAATTGCTTCAGCTACTATTCCAGTATCTTTAATTGGTGCTTTTGCTGCAATGCAGATGGCACATGGTTTTTCAATTAACTTCTTAACCCTATTTGGACTTATTCTAGCCATTGGTATTGTTGTTGATGATGCCATACTTGTTGTTGAGAATGTTGAAGTTATTATGTACAAAGAACCAGAGCTAACAATGCCACAAGTTGTTAAAAAAGCCATGATTCAACTAATTGGACCAATTATTTCTACTACTCTTGTACTAATCGCTGTTTTTGTTCCGGTATCACTCCTACCAGGTATAACCGGCGCTTTATATCAACAATTTGCTCTTACTATTGCCTTTGCAGTACTTGTATCATCTTTAAATGCACTAACTCTTTCTCCTGCTATTTCAGCTGTTATTATTAAGCGAAGAAAAAAAGATGAGAAAAAGTTTATCTTTTTTGAAAAATTTGATGTAGTTTTTGAATGGATTACAAAAAAATATACAGCTATTGTAACACTACTTGTAAAATTTAGATATTTTATGATTATTGTTATGGGTGGAATTTTTTATCTAACTTATTATCTTTTTGCAATAACACCGACAGGTTTTGTTCCATCTGAAGATAAGGGTGTTTGTATGGTTGCCGTTACTCTAAAACCTGGTACATCAATCTCTCAAACAAAAAAAGTTAGAAAGAAAATAGAAGATATAATTTATTCTATTGATGGTGTTGAAAATGTAATTGCCATAGATGGTTATAATATTATTACATCATCAGCAGATGGATCTGGTGTAGCACTCTTTATTAGTCTTAAAGACTGGTCTACAAGACAAACACCTGAAAAATCTATAAATGGAATATTACAACAAATTAAACAAAAAACAGCAGTTATAACAGATGCAAATATTGCTGCATTTAATCTGCCTGGTATTCCAGGTGTTGGTAATGTTGGTGGTTTTGACTTTAGATTCCAAGATTATTTAGATGGTGAGCTTAGTACTTTTGAGCATTATTCAAATGAGATTATTAAAGCAGCTTTTGCTGATCCTCGAATAGCTTATGCATATACAACTTTTGCTTCAAACTACCCTATGCTTGATGTTGAAATTGATAGAGAAAAAGCAAATGCACTTGGTATAAATATGTCAGATTTATTTAGAACTATGCAAGCTTATTTAGGTTCAATATATATAAATGACTTTACAAAATTTGGTATGGTATTTAAAGTATATGTTCAAGCTGATCAAAAATACAGAAGTTCACAACAAAATATTAGTGAACTTTTTGTAAAAAATGTAAATGGTAAAATGATTCCACTTGATGCTATTATTAAAATAAATGAGATGACTGGACCGCAAAATATTGCTCATTACAATATGTATAGAACTATTCAAATAAATGGTGCAGCAGCTCCAGGATATAGTTCTGGTGATGCAATGACTGCTATGGATGAAATATCTAAAAAAATCCTTCCTAATAGTTATGGTTATGAGTGGTCGGGTATGAGTTACCAAGAAACATTAGCTGGAAACGCACAAATATATGTTGTTATTTTCGTACTACTAATTGTATTTTTAGTTCTTGCTGCTCAATATGAATCTTGGATACTTCCACTTATGATTTTACTCTCAGTTCCAATGGTTATTGCTGGGGCAATGTTTGGTCTGATATGGGCAAACTTACCTCTAAATACTTTTGCCCAAGTCGGGCTCGTATTGCTTGTTGCCCTCGCCGCAAAAAATGCAATTTTAATTGTTGAATTTGCAAAAGAGCAAAGAGAATCAGGCAAAAGCATAATAGAGTCAGCTATTAGTGCAGGAACTCTTCGTTTCCGTGCAATTATGATGACAATTTTATCATTTCTTTTTGGTATTTTCCCACTAGCTTTTGCTACTGGTGCTGGTGCTGTAACTCAGGTATCTATTGGTGCTGTTCTTATGTTTGGTATGATTGCTGCAACTTTCATATCTACTTTATTTGTTCCAGTACTATATGTTTTACTAGAAACAATGAGAGAAAAATTTGTTAGCGTTGAAGAAGAGATTGCTACAAGGGAGTCAATATAATGAAAAATACACTTTTAAAATTAAGCTTATCGCTATTTTTAGCACTAAGCTTATCTGCAAAAGAAACTTATACTGTTGATGATTTAATTATTACTGCATTACAAAATTCACCAGATTTAAAAATAAGTAAATCAAGATATTCTGCTTCGAAACAAAATCTTATTGTTGCAGATTCAGGCTACTTACCTGTTGTTGATTTATCAGTAAGTGCTGGTCAATTTGGACAAAGCGATATTCAAAATAACAAGCCTAATGATATGGTTGATTCAAGCGGTATTGTGGGTACAATATCTTTAAAGCAACTTATTTATGATTTTGGTAAGACAACTGATAATTCTGATATTTATAGATATGATTCAGAATCATTTAATATGGCAAATGAGCAACAAATATCAAATAAAAAACAAGAGGTTAAATCTGCTTATTATAATATTTTACAAAAGATGGCTCTAATAAAAGTAAATGAGGAAAATGTAAAACTTAATGAAGCTCAACTTTATCGTTCTAAAAAATATTTTGATGCTGGAATTAGAACAAAAATTGATGTTAGTGATGCTAAAGTAAGTTATATTCAATCAAAATTAGATTTACGAAAAAGTGAATATGATTTAAAATTAGCTTTTGCCTACTTAGATCAAGTTGTTGGTTTTACAGATGTACAAACCGATTATGATGTGTATTATGAAAAATTAGATCTCAACAATCTATATGGCTCATTAAAAAACTATCATTTCACTTTAATAGACTCTATAGCATTTGCTTATAAAAATAGATATGAAATAAAACAGTACATAGCTAAAAGCAAATCAGCTAAAGCAAGTGCAAAACAATCTAACTCAGAGTTTTATCCTTCTATTTATCTTTATGGTGACTATACAAAACAAGATATACAAGATGAACCACTAAAAGATAATATGCCAGAAGACCAATGGGTTGCTGCTGTAAATTTTGAATGGAATCTTTATGAGGGTGGAGCGACATCTGCTGTAGAACAAGAAAAAAAGATTCAAAAAAACATCTCTGATTCAGAGTTACTTTTTACAAAACTTACTATAAAAAAAGAAGCAACACAAGCATATATAAATGTTGAGAAAACTAAAGATTCAGTAGAGTTATCTCAAAGTCTTTTAAAAGTTTCAAATGAAAAGTTCGATCAAGCATCTAAGCGTTATGAAAATGGTCTTTCAGACTACATAGAGCTTCAAGAAGCTAGACAAGGCTACATCAACGCTAAAGCATCATTAGTAGTTGATTATTACGATTATTACAATAGTATAGCTATACTAGATAAAGCAATAGGTAAATAATTTAAACACTTAGTCGATATAGTTTCATAATTAATCTTTATAGGAGAATCTATTATGGAACTAAAATATGTTGGTCCAAAGCCAATAATCTCTCACACAGGAATTGAATTTGATAACAATAAAGAAGATAAATTTGTTTATCTAAATATTGTTGTTCAATTCTTAAAATCTTTAAATCACAAATACATAACAAATAAAATTTACACATACCAATCTAATATGGATAGATTGTCAAATATGCAACTACATGACGAACTAAAAAAGTTTTGTCCAAATATAGATAAAATAATAGATGATACCGACCATTTTGAACATGAAAATATGTATAATGATATAAAAAGAGCTAGAGAAAACAGAGTTTTAACACCATTAGATAAAGAAACCTTAGAAAACAATATTAAAATTATGACAGACTATATAGTTCAAAGATCAATAAATAAAAAAGTGTATTATTGTGCTGTAAATGAGTTAGCAGAACTTGTAAAAAAAGACAATATTGACTATATTGTTGTACCTATGTTTCAAAAATTTGCTCATGTGCTTCACTCAGTTCAAGGAAGCTTAAAAAAGCAAAATTTCCCAATAGATACAAAAATAGATATTTATGAAGAAGATGGAAAACTTCTAGCAAAACTAAAAGTTATAAATAAATAAAGTATCTATTTATAAAGTTTTTGATTATACAAATAGTTTAGTGTAATCACGAATGCTAAAACATCTTTTTCTAACTCTTTGTCATGAGCTATAACTTTTAAATGATTATTTTTATCTTTGAAATCTTTTGGATTTGTATAAAGAAATGTAATTGGTTTTTTATTTGGTCTTATAATAGCTACTTTATTATCTACTCTTAGGGCATAAGATGTGTGAAACTGCATTAAAGATACATTTTTCTTTTTATCTGAAAATATTGAGTGCCCCATAATAGGATAAGACAAATCAACACCAATTAAATCAAGCACAGTTGCTAGTGCATCTGGTTGTGTTGAAAGTTTATCGTAAGTCATTGGTTTTATCCCCTCACCTAGTATTAGAGCTGGTATATGGAACATATCAACAGGAACCATATCATTTCCATAAACTCTAACATTATGATCAGCTACAACCATAAATATTGTATCTTTATAATAATCCTCTTTTTTAGCTAAATCAATAAATTTACCAATAGCATAGTCAGCATATTTAACAGCATTTTTAACAGATTGTGCAGGTTGCCCATCTATTAGTTTTATCTTATCGTATGGATATTCAAATGGTGAGTGATTTGACTGAGAAAACATAACTGTCGCAAATTTTTGATTTTTTGCGTACATATTTTTTAATTCTTTATTTGCACGAGTAATTAAATCTTCATCACAAACACCCCAAGGTGCTGTGAAAGTAGGATTTTCAAAATCTTTTTGTTCAATAACTTCATCAAAACCATTACCCAAAAACCATGATTTCATATTGTCAAATCTACCCTCACCACCATACATAAAAGAGGTATGATAGCCAAGTGGTTTAAGAGATGCGGCTAGCGTATAAAAATCACTTTGAGATTTATTTCGTTTTAGTACACCTTTTCCAGGAATTGCTAAATTACCAGCACTAACACCAGCTAAGCCACGAACCGAACGAGTTCCATTTGAATACATGTCTGTAAATAATATTCCATCTTTTGCAAGTCTATTTAGGTTTGGTGTAATTCCTTTTTCTCCACCAACTGCCTCAACAAACTGATAACCCAAACTCTCTTGAAGAAAGATAACTAAGTTTTTAGGATTTTTTCTTTTAAAGTGTGATTTTTCAAATCTTCTAAATGGGTTTTGCTTATTATCAGGAGTAATATTTAAACGCTTTTGAACTCTAGCTATTGCTTCATTTATATCCATAGAACCATATCTTTTTTGAATATCTTTAGCATCATGTTTTTTACTTGCATATATTGCATATACAATATTGTGAAGCGAATTTTTAGTTATTTCATTTACCATTCTATTACCTGTGTACATTGCATCAGATGGGTTTGCACCACGATGTCCTAGTGATGAACGAATACCTATAAATAGTAAAGCACCAATAGGAAACACAAGTAAAAAACGAATCCACCAAGGAGTATCAAAAGCTTTAGATATTTTACCTTTAGTATTTTTCATATAAAAGTAAATAAATCCAACTATCATTATAAATGCTATTGATAGTTCAAGTTTATAAGCTGCAAAAATCATAGAAAAAACTTCTCTTGGATATTCCAAATATTCAACAAAAAGATAATTTGGTCGCATATCATACTGCGCTAAAAAAGGAAAAGTTGCATTCTCAATATAGATAGCAAGAACTAAAACTAAAAGCATATAATATTTTAAAAGAGCATTAGCAAAATTTTTAAATATATTTGGAAAAATAGCTAAAATTAATGTTGGAATAATTAAAAGTACAGAAGCTGTAATGGTATCCATACGAAGACCATAAATAAATGTCAACCAATAATTAGCCTCAATATGAGAAAAATGATCAAAATAAATTATAAATAGACCTAATCTGCCTATGAAAAAAATAAATATCATATATAAATAATATTTGAAAAGTTGTTTAATCATTTGCATGTTTTTTCCTAATGTTAAAACACATAAATAATTTATTGGGAGAATACAAAACTTATGCGTAAAGAATTTTAATCTATTCTCAACAACACTTAGTAAATAAGACTTGATTACAGATATTTTTTTATTTAAGTTATTCCGCTTAGTATTTCTTGTTATATCTTTTAATAGTTTTATGTATGCATTCCCATCGAGGACGGATGGGAACGAGAACACTAAAAACTAGACTCCCAGTCAAGCTGAGAGTGACGAAGTTATTGAGTTGTTGTCATCCTCAGCTTGACTGGGGATCTAGATTAAATATCCTACATAACACTCATTATGACACTTAAGCTTGTAACATTTCGCTAAGTGGTGAAGTATTATTTACCTCTTTTGGTTTTTGCTTTGCAAAATCTATTTGAGTTAGTAAACCACTTGTTCCATCTTCATTTAAAAAGAGTCCATTTGATTTTACTCGTCCTAAGACTTCATTTTCATTTTTCAAATCAAAATCACCTTTGGCATAACCTAGATATAAAGCACCAATACCTTTTTCACCTAAAGCTACTAAAGTATCTTCATCTTCATTTTTGCTCCAAATTCTAAGCTTATCAAAAATTTCATCATTTTCATCTATCCAACCATTTGAATCATCATCATAGCGTTTTAAATCTAAAAAACCATTGCCATTTTGTGTTCCAAAAAGTTCATAACCATCATCTATTTTTCCATTTTCATCCCTATCTAGTGCTAAGAAACCACTGCCTTTTTTAAGCATAGATATCTGGTCACTTTCACCGTTCATATCTATGTCAAAATCAAAAGTTTTAGAGTCTAACTCTGGTAGTTCACTATCGTAATTAATCACTAATGGATCATAAAACATAGTTTTATCAATAGAATAAGTTTGAGTAAATTCTGAAGAGAAAGAAAGATTCATATCTAAGTTTATTTTTTGCGAACCACTTTGAACGCAACCTTTCATAGACACATTTAAACTTTCTTTACATGAATATTCCTCTTTAAAAGAGAGTGTACGAGTTGAAAAGTTCATCTGTTTAAGAGAAGAAAAATCCTCTTCTTTTTCTTTGGACATATCTATACCTTGAAATTCCAAATCTTTACATGTAGGCTTTTGAGGTCTATTGAGTAGATTCATAAGTTGATTTAACAAACTATATTGAAGTTTTTGAACAAAAGCTAGTTCATCTTCAACAGACTTTAGCTCCTCTGCTCTGTTTGAGTTTTCAACATTTAAAGTATCTGTAAAACTAGTAGTTACTTTTTCCTCTTTGTGTGAGTGTGCATCTAAATTTAATGCATAATTTTGTATACGCATAACGAATCCTTTAAGATTGTTATCCTTAACTATTTTTAAATCATCCCTGATTAATAGTTATTTAGCATTTAATATTCCATTATTTTATGATATACTAAAATATGATTAGTATCAATACGGATAAAAAACTAAATATCATACTGCCAAATACAAATAAAGCTTTAAAAAAAGTACTAAAAGACGCTACAAATGATGAGCTTGAGGTTATTACTAAAGGTAAAGATTTAAAATCTATTATAGGCTCACTGCTAAAAGAGAGTTCACAAAATTCATCTGCAGACAAAACACTTTTGACACTTGTTAAAAACAACCCTACTCTAAAAGATTTAGGTTCCGCTTCACAAAATATTAAAGAGCTTTTAAGCACATTAAAATCAGACAAAGAGCTTCTACATGTAGAGAAGATTTTACAAAAATTTTTGCCAGATATGAAAGATATTAAAAATGCAGATGTTAAAACAACTATGCAAAATTCTGGTGTTTTTTTAGAATCAAAATTAAAAGATATAAAAGAACCAAAAACAGTTCTAAAAAATCTTTTAACTCAACTCAATAGCATCTTAAAAAAAAGTCCAAGTCCAGTTGCTAGAACAATTCAAAATCAAGTACAAGAACTATTAAAATCCATACCAGATACACCAACAACAAAAGAAAATCCAAAACTTCAAGAAAATCTAGCGAAATCAACACAAGAGATAGTAAAAAATCTAACAAAAGAGTTAAAAAATGCAGATGTCATTTCAAGCAAAGGTTTTACTCAAAAATTAGACAAACTAGAACATTTAACGCAAACAAAAAATTTAGAAAAGACTAACTTTAAATTAGAAAATCTTAGAGAATCAATAAAAGATGTTATAAACACATTAAAATCAAGCTATACAAAAGACTCAACTGCAAGTGCAAATGCTTTAAATAAAGTATTACAAGAGCTAAAGCCTGAACTTGCAAAAGATTTACCAAAAGCTATAAGTGAAGTTATTAAAAATATTCAAGATATAAAACAAGAAAATACAAAACAACCTATACTTCCTAAAGAACAATTAGAAAAACTTGATAAGATACAAAATAGCATTGAAAATACTTTAGTTGAAAAAAAAGAATTACAACTGCCACCACTTCAAGAATCTATAAAACAAATGCTTACAAGTTTACAAACTTCTGAACCAACAAAAGAAACAAAAAGTATTATAGATTTACTAACTAAGATTTTAAAACCTTTACAAAATCCTGAACAAATTATAGATAAAAAATCTACTTTTGAACTTAAAAATATTGTTCAAGATATTAAAACAAATATTGCAAAAGCAGATCCTATTCACTCAGTTGATGTAAAAAATACTCTAAAAGAATTAACAATCTTGAACTCTCCAGCGAAATTATCGGTAGAACAAAATATAAAAGAGATACTAAACAATGATTTAAAAGCCGTACTCCATAAAGTAAGCCAAGAGGTTACAAAACTTCAAACACCAACTCAAACAGAAGTTTTAAAACATATAGACAAACTAAATCTTCAAATAGATTATTATCAATTAGTATCTCATTTATCAAACTCATCATCACTTTACATACCTTTTTCATGGGAGCAAATGCAAGATGGTGAAGTTAGTATTAAACACTCAAAAGACGATAAATTTTACTGCGATATTGAGTTAAAACTAAAAGATTATGGTGATTTAAATGTACGATTAACTCTATATGATAAAAATCAATTAAATATTAATATCCATGCACAAAGTGATGAGTTTAAAGAGATTATGAAAGAAGCTATTCCTGAATTAAGATCAGCACTTATAGATATGCAAATAACCCCCCGAGAGATACGAATACATGAAAAAAATCAAAAAAGCACATCAACAAGTGTATACAATGAGATAGCACAAGATTTGGAAATGGGATTTGAGGTAAGAGGATGAAGCAAAAAGCCGCCGCACTTAGATATGACACAGAAAAAGAATCAGCACCTAGAGTTATAGCTAAAGGTGAAGGTAGTGCTGCTGAGAATATTATAAAAATAGCTAAGCTTCACAATTTACCAATTAAAAAAGATGAAGACCTTATTGAACTTCTTTCTAAGGTTGAATTAGACAAAGAGGTTCCAGAAGCACTTTATAAAGCTGTTGCAGAAGTTTTTAGCTTTATATATAAGGCCTCTAAAAAATAAAATTAAGATACTAAAATAAGATTTGTTAGTATATTTTCAGTATAATTTCCCAATAAATTAATTAAGCGAGAATTCATGGAAATAATAGAAACTACGGATGCTTTTAAAGCACTTATTGAAAATATCAAATCAACTACAACTGGATATAGAGATCCTTTAGCATTTGGTATTTGTCGAGTAGACTTAGGTCAGTTAAATGTAGATAAAACTCTTCAAGCTACTTATCCACTAATTAACTGGGATGAGAACTTCGGAAGTGCTGCTATTTTTGTAAGAGCATTAGCAGAACAAGGTGTAGAAATTGACTTTAGCGAAAGTGAAGTTGTTTGTAATGTAAATGCAGACTTTTTAAGAGGATGTCTTAACGCATTTACTCCTTATGCTGATGAAGCTCATGGTGATGCACATAAAAATATTCAAGTAGTATCTGCACTTTACACTCAAATCATGACAAATGGTTCATTAGAGGGTGAGTTCAAAGTTACTTTCATTTTTGATGATGCTCCACTTAAAAGTGTTGAAGCATCTTACTTAAAACTTTATGCAATAAGCCAAGCAAAAGTGCCTCTTCGTGATATTAATCTAAATGGTGCATTTGGTGCATTACCAAATGTTGCATGGTCAGCAGGTCAGCCAATTGAGCTTGATTACTTAAGAGAGTTTGAGATTGAGCTTAAACTTGCAAATGAATATCCACATATTGATTTTGTAGATAAATTTCCAAGATTTCTTCAACACATAATCCCTCAAGATAATACTCGTATCTTAGATACTAGCAAAGTTCGTTTTGGTGCGCAACTAGCTGCTGGAACTACTGTAATGCCAGGTGCTTCATATATTAACTTTAACGCTGGAACTACTGGTTCTGTAATGGTTGAAGGTCGCATATCTTCTTCTGCAATTGTTGGTGATGGTAGTGATGTTGGTGGTGGTGCTTCTATATTAGGTGTTCTTTCAGGTACTGATGGAAACCCAATAAGCATAGGTAAAAACTGTCTATTAGGTGCAAATTCTACTTGTGGTATACCATTAGGTGATGCTTGTATTATAGATGCTGGTATTGCTATTTTAGAGGGTACTAAAGTTGGAATTTATCCTGCTGAACTTAAAAAAATCATGGAAGTAAATACAAATGCTAACATGCAAGGTGAAATTTTCAAAGGAAAACAACTTGCAAACTTTAGCGGTCTTCACTTTAGACAAAACTCTATGACTGGAGAGATTACAGCATCTCGTTCAACTAGAGAAGTAAAACTAAACGCTGATCTTCACTAAATACTATACCCTGAATTAACTTCAGGGTGAGTGTTCTAATGTCATTCAAAATCAATCATTTCTTCATTCTGAACTAACTATCTCGTCATTCTGAACTAACAATCTCGTCATTCTGAACTTGATTCAGAATCTAACATATAACTCCACCGTGACAAAACTGTAACTATATTCCTAAACATACTTTTAGCTTAGAAATACTATAATTATTTAAGACACAAAGGAGTTTCCCATGAATATTTCAAGTAATATTTCATCAATTGGCGCTCATCAAACTATGTTAAATACAACTGCAAATAATGTTGCAAATGTAAATACAGACAAGTTTGTACCAAATGACACGAGAATTACAAACTCAACAGATAGTTCTGTAACTGCTTATAATGTTAAAGCAGACAATAATGGCTCAACTAAAAGTCAAACAGATTTAGCAAAAGAGATTCCTGATGAAATAATTGCACAAGATGCAACTGGAGTAAATGTAGCAGCTATAAAAACACAAGATGAGATGTTTGGCTCATTGCTAGATATAAAAGCTTAAAATATTTAGCGTGTTATTATATTCATGCTTTTTAAGTTTTTGAGTATAGTGGAATTTTTATCATAGTACTTTAAATCTTTACCAAGGTTTAAAGTACTAAAAACCGGTTTACCAATAATAAATCTTCCCTCTACACCATTGTTTTTAGTTTTAACTCCCCAAACATTTTGAAAAACTATAATCTCATTTTTGTAAATTCCTAGATATAGTAAAATATGACCTTTTTTATATAATAATGTTTTAAAAGCCAAAGCATTTTCTTTTATAAATTTGATTTTTTCTTTTATAGTTTTGTTTTCCAATGAGATAACTTTACCAACTTTAGCTTGTTGAGAAGAGTTTCTAGGTAACCATATACCAAAAGGTGCATATAAATCTCTTATCATAGAAGAGCAATCTCTTTGAGCGTAAATTCCACCCCAACCATAGTTTGTTTGTTGAACTTCATCTATAATTATTTTGAAATTTTTCTTATTTAATTTTAAAACTTCTTTTGAAGCAATATTTTTAGATATTTTTGATTTAATAAATAATGGTTTTTTATTTTTGAATTTTGATACAGTTAAAATTGTATAAGTATTTTTATCTTCACCAACAAGTGCGAACATCATACCTATTTTTGATTTGAACATAAAATTATTTGCATTGTCATATATTGGAATATTTTCTTTTATAATTCTAACTTGTTTAGCTTTTTGCCAAGTATCTGTGTGGTGCTTATTAAGTAAAACTAAATCTGAATTTTTCACCCAACCAGATGTAAAACTTGTAAATACATAAGCCCATTCTTTATCTTTTGAATAGTGTGAAATTAACATTGGTTTATTTGCATGGACTGTACTGTTTTGCATATAATCAAAAGGGAAACCCTCCCCTGCTTTTTGCGGATTCATAAAGACAGGTCTACATGTAGGGAAAGCTCTAATATTTAATTCTTTTAATGTAATAGCTTTTAAATTTAATTTTGCATAATTTTTGAAATTTGAATTTTCTAACATATCATCAAAAAATTTTCTATCGAGTAATTGTAAGTTTTCCCCATAACTTTTACCAAATGTAAAAGTATTAAAAGCCCATAAAATATCACTTAGAGAATCTTTTGGTTTATCTTGATTCCAGACTGAGAAATAATATTTTTCATATTTTGTTTGAATTGGGTAAAGTGTATTTTTTTCTTTAAGATTTACTAAAAAAGTATCAATATTTTGAGGTATATTTAGTAAATCTTGAACTACTTCAGGTTCCACAACTTCTAGTGTTGTATTTTTATCTACAGTAATAAACTCAATTTTTGGCACTTCATCCTTTTGAATATTTTGTGCTTCTTTTATAGTTTTAATATCTTTAGATGAACAAGCTAGAAAAATAAACACAGATAAAATAACAAAAATATACTTCAAATTTAAACCTTTTTAATCTACATCACCAAATCTACTAACTACACGACCAACGACTTCTATTTCGTTTGGCGTTAATGTTTGAGTTGGGTAAATATCATTATCCGATATTATATCTATTTTTCCATCTATTCTACGAACTAATCTTTTAATAAATAAACCAGCCTCAGTTCTTAGAGTAAATATACCACCGCGCTGATAGTCAGTTTTACTTCTATTTATGAAAATAATATCATTATATGAAAATGTAGGTTCCATTGAATCACCAGATACATTTATGGCTTCAATATGTTTTAACTCTCTCTCACCACCAAGCATCATTACAAATTCATGAGGTATCTCTATCTCTTTATTTTGTTCATAATCACCATCAGCACCACCACCAGCTGAGGCAGAAATATCACCAAAGTACTTAATCATAAAGAATTTATTTGTAGCATCTACTAAACTCTCAGGAGACTGACCATAAAGAAGCCAGTTTATAGATATAGATTTAGTAGCACAAAAATCAAGAAGTTCCATATATGGTATCTTATTTCTTTTTTTCATAGTTGCAAAATTCATTTGAGATACGCCAAGTACATCAGCTACATCTTTATCAAATATTTTTTTACCACCAAATTCAGAAGACACAACACCCTTAATTTCTTCAACAATATCTAAAAAACTTTTCATGTCATTTTCCTTATATTTTAGATAATTATAATCTTATTTTAAAAAAATGTCAAAAAAATATGACAAAATGACATATTTTTAATATATTTTTAAAAAAATGTGTACTATTTGCTAAATAAAAGGATTTAAAATGTCAATAATGGTAAAAAATGTACAAAATTTGTTTGAGAAGTTTGAGAATAAAATAGAAGATTTAGCACAAAGATTTTTTTAATCTTTATTTTTATTAGCTTTTTGTAATTCTTCATCTCTTTTAAATCCAGCTTCTCTTTGAGATGATTTTTGTTTGTGATATCCACCAAATACAAATATCATAAAAAGTACAAAAAGAACAGACATTATAGTATCAAGCATAATTAAACCTCAAATGTTTCGTAAGTTTGACGAATAGCGTCATAAAGAACAATACCTGTGCTTATAGCTAAGTTTAGGCTTCTACCCTCGTTAGTCATAGGTATAGTAATATTTTGACTTTTATATCTGTTTAGTATAGTTTCTGGTATTCCAGCTGTCTCACTTCCAAAAAAGATAAAATCACCATCTTTAAACTCAGCTTCAAAGTATGGTCTATCTGTTTTAGTTGTAGCAAAATGAGCATTATTTGTAATGTTATTTTTTTCAAAAAACTCTTCAATTGATTCCCAAACTTGTAAATCTAATTTTTCCCAATAGTCCAAACCAGCACGACGGACCGCTTTTTCATCAATATCAAAACCTATTGGTTTTATAAGATGAAGCGTTGCTCCAGCATTAACACATAATCGTCCTATTGCACCAGTATTATTTGGTATTTGTGGATTAACTAACACTAAATTAAATGCCATTTATATTCCTCTCAAAAAATAACAGTTTTATTTTGATGTACAAAAATTCTATCTTCAAGAGCCAATTTTAAAGCACGAGAAAGTACTACTTTTTCAACATCTTTACCACTTCTTTGCATATCTCGCCAAGAATAAGCATGATTTACATGTATAACTTCTTGAGCAATAATCGGACCCTCATCAAGGTTATTATTTACAAAGTGTGAAGTTGCACCAATAATCTTAACACCTCTCTCATAAGCTTGTTTATAAGGATTTGCTCCTATAAATGCTGGTAAAAATGAGTGGTGAATATTTATAATTTTATCTTCATAAGCCTCTATAAAACTCGGAGTAAGTATACGCATATATTTTGCCAATACTATATAATCAATATTTTCAAATTTTGCCAACTCTGCTAAAACTTTTTGTTCATGTTCTTGTCTATCTAAATCAACATGAGAAAC
>Ga0256827_10001014_pt1 | contig 17775 bp, 15 predicted proteins | sample CV84metaG_FD_185977 | JGI IMG/M metagenome (GOLD analysis project Ga0256827, IMG submission 185977) | Hydrothermal vent microbial communities from East Pacific Rise, Pacific Ocean - CV84 | ecosystem: Environmental > Aquatic > Marine > Hydrothermal vents | place: Pacific Ocean: East Pacific Rise... | reverse complement strand
TGCAAATGATGGAAAATTTGCAGAAAATAAAGATGAAATACTTTATGGACTTTCTCAAAGGATAAAAGAGCATAAAAATGAGATGAGTGCATCTATGAAAAGGTTAACTAGCACTTCAAAAATCTCTCCATACCTTATAGATACTCAAATCCACCTAGTAAATGATGAAGAGTGTCTTTTAGTTCGAGGTGGATTTAACCATGTACTAAAAGGTGCAGTTGTTGGTCGTAGTAGTAGTGGTGGGTTTTATGTTTCCCCTGATAGCATCTTAAAGTCAAAAGAAAAAATCCGTTTTATAAACCAAGAGAGAGAAGCTATATTTTACTCTTATGCTAAAGAGTTTTCATCAAAACTAGCTGAACTTCAACCATTTATAAACTTTATAGATAAAGAGTTTACGAAGTTTGATAACTACCAAGCAAGAGTTCTTTTTGCAAAAAGTTCAAACCTAAAACTTATAAAATCTCAAAAAGACTCAAAAATCATCTTAGATGGTTTTATCCACCCAGCTTTACACAATGCAAAACCGATAAATGTAGATTTTTCTAAAAATATCTTGATGGTAACTGGTGTAAATGCTGGTGGTAAAACTATGCTTTTAAAGTCTATCTTAGCATCTGCATTTATGGCAAAGTATATCATCCCTATGAAACTAAATGAACATAAAAGTCATATAGGAAACTTTAAAAATATACTCTCCATCATAGATGACCCACAAAATGTTAAAAACGATATATCTACATTTGCAGGTAGGATGCAACAGTTTTCAAACATATTTAGATACAACTCGGCACTTGTTGGGGTGGATGAGATAGAGTTAGGAACAGACAGTGATGAAGCAGCAGCACTTTTTAAAGTTATACTAGATGAGCTTATAAAAAAAGGTCAAAAAGTTGTAGTTACAACCCACCATAAAAGACTAGCATCTCTTATGGCAGACCGTGATGATGTTGAGCTTATGGCAGCCATATACGATGAAGAGGCTAGAAAACCGACCTATGAGTTTATGCAAGGTATCATCGGTAAAAGTTATGCGTTTGAAACAGCAAGTCGTTATGGCATCGCTAACCATATAGTGAATGAAGCTAAAGTGGTTTATGGTGATAACTCTGAAAAACTAAATCTTCTTATAGAAAGAGGGTCGCAACTTGAGCGAGAGTTAAAACAAAAACATAAAAAAGTAGATGATAAGTTAGAAAAAATCAGACTTCAAGAGTTGAGCTTAAAAGAGCAAAGAGAAGAGTTGTTCAAAGAGTTAGATGAGCAAAAACAAGTGCTTAAAACAAGTTATGATGTAGCGATAAGTGAAGCAAAAACAGCAGCAAAAGCTGGAGATACAAAAGCGATACACCGTGCTATGAACAAAGCAAATAAAAAACTTCCAAAACAAGAACCAAAAGAGATAGTTATAGATGCTAAGTTTGAAGTTGGAGATACTGTAAAATACCATTCTCAAAAAGGTAAAATCATATCAATGAAAAATGATAAAGAGGCTACTATAGAGATGGATGGTTTAAAAGTAAGAGTAAAAACAAAACATCTAAAACATACTAAAATCGTAAGACCAAAACCAACTACACAAGTAAAAATAAGTGTAGAAAAAAAAGCTGGGCTAAAGTGTGATTTACATGGTATGAGAGCCGATGAAGCTTGTGAAGTGCTAGATAAGTTTCTCTCAGATGCTCTACTTAACGGTTGGGATGAGGTTATAGTATATCATGGTATCGGAACGGGGAAACTTTCTTATGCAGTTAAAAACTTTTTAAAAGCACACCCTAGAGTAAGAAAGTTTGAAGATGCTCCTCAGCATATTGGTGGATTTGGGGCTAAGGTTATTTCATTATAATCAAACATAAATTTTTAAATAAAGGTATTTTATGAAGATAGTATTATCAGTTGCATTAACATTGTTGTTAGTAGGTTGTGGTTCACAAGAAGAGAAAAAAAGTGAATCAGTAGAAAGTGTTAAAAAAGTTGAAACAAAAAAAGTAGTTGAAGCTACAAAAGTAGCAGAGATAAAGATGGAAGTAAAAGAAGAGGTTGTACCAAAAGAGTTAGCAACTGTACAAACAGGAGATGTTATCTTCAAATCTTGTTCAGCTTGTCATGGAAATAATGCTGAGAAAAAAGCACTAGGTAAGTCACAAGTTATAAAAGGTTGGAAATCTACAAAAATCACAGAAGCTTTAAATGGATATAAAGCTGGAACTTATGGTGGAGCTATGAAAGGGTTAATGAAAGGTCAAGTTTTAAAACTTTCAGATGCAGATATAAAAAAGGTTGCTGGTTATATCTCTAAATTGTAAAATCAGTTTAACTATGATGCCTATTCTCAAAATCAGTAAAATAAAGGGAAACTTTTCCCTCTTCAAGAGCTTAAAATAAAACTTTTTCTTTTATTTACAGTGACTATTATCATAATACTTTAAATAGTATTATGATAACTAAAAAATGTATAAAATTTAAATTATCAAGATATATTATGTTACTTATTCATATTGATAATAATAATATTTTTATATCATAATATATTTATGAAATTCTTTAAGTTCTTTTTTGATATATTAAATTAAATTAAAATTTGGATTATAAAACATGAAAAAAGTTATTTTTGTAGATGATTCTAAAACAGTTCTTATGGTTGCAAAAATGTCTGTAAAAGAATTAATAGCAAGTAAACAAATAGAGATACAAACATTTGAAAATCCCTTGGAAGCATTGAAGCTTGTTGAAGGTGGTTATACTTATGATTTACTTATTACTGATATTAATATGCCTCAAATGAGTGGACTTGAGATGGCTAAAAGATTGAAAAGCTTAAATAATGTAAAATTAAAACCTATTCTTGCATTAACTACTGAAAAATCACCAGAGATTATTAACAGAGGAAAAGAGATAGGGCTTGCAGGTTGGATTGTAAAACCATTCACTGAGCAAAAGCTTCTTATGGGTGTAAAAAGAGTTTTAAAATTAAGATAAATGGATTTATAAATGAAAAAAATACTAATCGTTGATGATTCGCTTACTGTTAGAATGTATCATAAACAAATCCTTCAGAGTCAAGGATATGAAACAGATGAAGCAGAAAATGGTATGGAAGCATTAGAAAAAGCTCAATTAACTAAATATGATTTATTTTTAGTTGATATAAATATGCCTATTCTTGATGGTTATAGTTTTGTTAAGAGATTAAGAAATGGTGAAGGAAATTTAGCTCCAGTTGTTATGATTTCTACAGAAAGTGATGCCAAAGATATTGATATATCTATAAATAGTGGAGCAAGTTTACATCTTATAAAACCTGTTCGACCTGATGATTTATTGATTAATGTAAAAATCTTGACAGCATAGGTTAATTATGGATGAAATATTAGAACAATTTCTTGCAGAGGCTAGAGATAATCTTGATTATTTAGATAGTCATCTAAAAGAATTAAATGGTGGTGATGACAATACTATAAATTCTCTTTTTCGAGCAGCTCATACACTTAAAGGTGGGGCAGGTCTTGTTGGGTTAACTCATATTAAAGAGATAACTCATGCAGCAGAGGATTTATTAGATGCTTTTAGAAATAAAAAAATAGAATACTCAGATGCAATGCTAGATACTCTATATGATGCTTTTGATGAAGTAATAGAACTTATTGATTTAGTAGAAGATAGTGGTAGTGAAGATGTTGATGAAGAGCGAGTAAATGAAATTAAAACTAGTGTTAGAGCTTTTTTAGGTACAAATGATGATTCATCTAAAAAGGTTGATTTACCTTTTAGACTTGATGAAGAAATTTTCTTTGATAATTTAACAGTTAATCAATTAAAAAAATTAATACCATGTGTACAAAAAGATATTTGTATAGATGAAAAATTCACAACATCTAAAAACTGTTGGATGTTAGATTTAAATCTTAGTGTAGATACTATAGAATTTGGAAATGATCCTTTTTATCTTTTAAGTATGCTAGAAGAGATACTTATAATTTCTACAGAAATTTATGAAACAAATGACAACAATCTTTTAAGTTTTAAAACGAGAATGAAAATAGTTTGTAAATGTAATGTAGAAAATATAGAAGATGCTTTTTATAATGTAATAGATGAAATAACTGCATATCCATTAAATATAAAAGCATTATTATTGTGTGATAAAGAATCAATTCATAATGACACATATATAACTTTATTGGAAGATATAAAAAATGATGGTACAAAGGAAATCAAGCAAAAATTAAAAGCTGCTCTAAATGTAATAAATCCAGATACCAAAGAAGGTTTTATAGTAGATAGATTATTTCATATTATGAAAACTGATGCTTCTTTACTTAAAAAAGCACTAAATGAACTTGAAGTATTAGATACTACAGAAGAAGTAGAAGAGACAAAAGAAAAAAAATCATTGACGATGGATGAGAAAGCAACAGTATTAAATATTTTAAAAGCACAAAAAAAAGCAATTGAAAATGAAGATGCATTAGAAAGAGTTAAATTTTTATTAAAAAGTGTTGTTTCATTTTTGGGAATAGAAAAAACTGATATAGATAATATAACTAGTGTTTTAGAATTGAGAACTTTTATAACAGATACTATCAATACTTTAGATAGTACAGAGAAACAAACTATTGAAAAAATAGAAAAGAAAGAAGTAAAAAAAGAGGTAAAAGAAAAAATACCTCCAGAAATAAAACAGCATAATTCTGTGCCAAAAACAGTTAAAATAGACCAAGAAGAGATAGATATGCTTATGGATATTGTTGGAGAGATATTAGTTGTAAAAAATTCACTTCCTTATGTGGCAGATTCTATTTCAGCAGATAACTATATGTCATCAAAAAGAGAACTTTTAAGTAAATATGAAGAGATAAGCCGTATAACAGATCAACTTCAAGATAGAGTTATGGGGATGAGACTGCTTCCTATTAGTTATATTTTTAATCGTTATCCTAAACTTGTAAGAGATATGTCTAAAAAATTAGGAAAAAAAATAGAATATAAAGAATATGGAAGTGATACTAAATTAGATAAAATGATGATAGAAAAATTGGCAGACCCACTTATTCATATTATTAGAAATTCACTAGATCATGGATTAGAAAGTATAGATGAAAGAATCAATTTAGGAAAAAATGAAAGTGGTACTCTTACTATTGGAGCAAAAGGTGAGGGTGATAGAGTTTTTATAGAGATTAAAGATGATGGTAGAGGTATTGATATAGATAAAGTTATAAATATTGCTTTAGAAAAAAGACTTGTCGATCCAGATAAACTAGATAGTATGAGTAACACTGAAAAGTTGGAACTTATCTTTTTACCAGGTCTTTCTACTAAAGATGAAATAACAGATCTTTCTGGTCGTGGTGTTGGAGCAGATGCTGTAAAGACTACAGTAACAGAATTAGGTGGAAAAATAGATATTAAAAGTGAGGTAGGAAAAGGAACAACGATTATCCTAGAATTACCAGTAAGTGTAGCACTTACAAACTTATTTCAAATAAAAATGGCAGATGAAAACTATGCAATTTCTATGGAAAGTGTAATAGAAACAGATAAAATAAAAAAAGAAGATATTCAAACAGCAAACCATAAACCATTTATAAGATTAAGAGAAAACATTATACCACTTATATTAAATCAGACACTTTTAAAAAGGTGTGAAATTAAAGAAGAAGAAAATATTATTATAGTTAAAGTACAAAATACACAAATTGCACTAATCGCAGATGAGTTAGTAGGACAAATAGATGTTGTTCAAAAACCATTAGTAGGAATGCTTAAAAATCATCCATATATAAATGGTACTTCTTTATTAGGTAATGGTCAACCATTGTTTGTAATAAAACCAGAAACACTTATGAAGGTTATATAATTATGGACATAATAAAGAATTCTTTATCTTCATTAGTAGATGATGTTATTTCACCTTTTGAACAAGCAATATTAAATGATGAAACTTTTAAGAATTATATGAATACTGATGAATCTAAGATGAAACATAATTTAGGAATTGCAAAAATAGCAATTTTTTTAATTCATGATTTAGAAGGTGCAAAGAATTTAATTATTAAAGCTGCTAAAGCTCATAGTAATTTTGATGTAGATAAAGATAAATTACAAGAATATTTATTTTTATTTTTTAAACTTCATAGAGCATGGTGTTTAAAACATGGAATGAAAAGCTTATATTATGAAGAAACTATAGAGAGGTATAATGATCTTTTTATGAAAATATATGATGAAAATTTAGAAAGTAATGAAGAAGATGATTTTTTATTTTTTGAGAATGAGATTGTAGAAGATGTTATTGATAATATGCATTATCAGGATAATAAAAAAATAACTGCTTTAGATTATTCAAGTTATGGTGAAATTTTAGATGATGAAATAAGTTCAATTGTAGAAATTAAAGAAAATTTTGAGAATATGATATATGAATATAATGAGTTAACTAAAGAATTTTTAAATGAATTTAATAGAAATTTATCGTTATTAGCTAATATTTTCTTTGGTACTTATGAGTTTAAAGATATAGGCTATGCATTAAATAGTTTTTTAATGCAACTACATAGTTTGGATTTAAGTTGTTTAGAAGAGATGCAAAAAAATTTAGGTTACCAAATTATTATAGAAATGATTAATGATATTCAAAACTGGATTGATAAATTATTTATAGATAAAAGTGCAATAGATATACATTATTTTGATGCTTCTTTATTTGCAAATATTACACAACTAGATATTACATTAAGACAAAATATTCAAGAAAGTGATATTGAGGAAGATGATGATGATTTTCTATTTTAATAAGAAAATTATTAAATTTAACATAAGTTTGGAGTTAATAGCTCCTTAAAATAAGTTATTTAACAACTTTACATTTTAATAAAAGGAATATATAATGGCATTTATACAGAAAAAACAAAATACTACTTCAATTACTGAACAAAAATCAGTAAAATCTATTTCATCAGGTTCAATGAATCAAAAACAAAAAAGAACTTTGGCTAAACAGCAACAAGTTAGTGAGTCTTTAGCAAAGATAGCTGGAGAAATTTTATCAAAAACTCAAGAGGGTGTTAGTGCTATCGAAGAGTTAAAGAGTGCTATGGAGCAGATAGCTGCTGCAAGTGAGCAAAATGCAGGAGCAGCTGAACAAAGTCTTAGTGCTGTAAATCAGATTACAAGAACAACAGAAGTAACAATAGAACAATCAAAAAATGCAATTATAACAACAAATAATGTTTTAAATGAAGTTAAACAAGCTTCGACAAAAGTTACAGGTACTGCATCAAGGCTTGAAGATGGTCTTAAAACTTCTAAAGATTTAGTTGAAAAATCAAATGATTTAAAAGTGGCTAGTGAAAATATAGGTGAATCAGTAGGTATTATTGCAAAAGTGGCAGACCAAACAAATTTACTAGCATTAAATGCAGCTATAGAAGCAGCAAGAGCAAAAGAACATGGTAAGGGTTTTGCAGTAGTTGCAGGTGAAACAAGAGGGTTAGCAGCAATTTCTGCTCAAAATGCAGATGCTACAAGAGATGTTGTGGCAAACATTCAAGAAGCAATTGAAAAAGCTGAAGCAAATATTCAAGAAGTTGGTGTAATAATCCAAAAAAGTTCATCATTAGCAGAAAATTCTGCAAAAGATGGTGTAGATGTTGTTAGTGAAGGTGCAGATGCAACAGTAGCACTTGAAAGTTTGACTCAAATATTTTTAAAACTAACAGATGAAGTAGAAGAGATGCAAAAAGGTAGTGAAACAATTGCAAGTGCAGCAGAAGAACAAGCAAGTGCAGTAAATCAAGCTACAAGTGCTATAGATATGCAAGCAAGTGCCTTAGCAGAATCTGAACAAGCTGCAACAAATCTTGATAATTTAGCTTATGAACTTAAAAATTCAACAGATGTTGGAAAAGACTCAGAAGAGATAGCTAGTATGGCAGAAGAATTAGGTAGTGCTGTTGAAGAGATACTAAGAAGTATGGGTGAAGTTACAGGTGCATTAGAGCAGATAGAAAAAGCAGCAGGACTTGCAAATGAAGATGCTTCTAGAAATGCAGAAGTTGGAACTAATTCTCTTAAAATGATAGAAGAAGCAAATAGTATTATAGGAAATATACAAGAAAGAGCAGAAGATATAACTAAAAGAATATCTACCATAAGTTCATCATTAGAAAATTTAGCATCTCAAACAGGTGAATCTGTAGAACTTGGTAAAGTTACAAGTGAAGAGATGACAAAAGTTGAAAAAGATGTAAAAAGTGTATCTAAGATTTTAAGAATTATAGAAAATACAATTATTCAAACTACTATGCTAGCAGTTAGTGGAAGTATAGAAGCAGCAAGAGCAGGTGAGTTTGGAAAAGGTTTTGCAGTAGTTAGTAGTGATATAAGAAATCTAGCTCAAGAAGCAGGTGTAAACTTAGAAAAAATCAATGAAATTTTAGAAGTTCTCGATGTTGAGACTAATTACATTGTAAGGGAGTGGGGATTAAGTGTAGATACTCAAGACAAAGAGAAATTTCAAGTAGCTGCACTTGCTACGCAATTAAAATTACTTTTAAAAGATATGGAAGATGTTATTGGTACTTTATCTGAAATGCAAAAAGCAAATGAAGAAAATGTAACAGCATTAAATCAAGCACTTCAAGGAAGTGAACAAATACAACAAGCTGCTAATCAAGCACAAAGTAATGCAGGTGAATCTAAAACAGCTGCCAATCTTATAGAGAGTACAGTAGAAGATATGGGTAATTTGGTAGAAGAACTTGCAGTCCTTGCTGATGAATTACAGTAGGGCTTAGGATTATGAAAAAGATAGATACTATCCTACAAATACGATTGGGTGAAGAGTATTTTGGGATAGATAGTGATGATAGTAATCAAATATTAAGAGTTCCTGTCATAACATCAATACCACTTACAAATAAATGTTTAAATGGTATTGTAGTATTAAACGGTAAGATAGTGCCAGTACTTGATCTTAAAAAAGTTTTAGATATTGGAAGTGTAGATATAACAAATGAAGATAGTAGGATTATAACTCTAAATTTTGACGGTGAAGAAGTAGCTATACTTGTAGATGAAGTTGTAGATGCTCTTAATATGGATGAAAATAATTATGATGAAAATGTATCAGAAGATAATTTTATAGTAGGTTTTTATAAACAAAAAGATGATCTTATTCAGATTATTGAACCTAAAAATATAATAAAAGATGATATGATTGAAAGTTTTCAACCTATAGAGGTTGATAAAACTTCTGATAGTTCAGAAGATGGATTGTCTGCTGATGCAGATACAAACAGATATTTATTTTTTAAATCTAAAAAAGAGTATTTTGCTGTAGATATTGAACTTGTTGCAGAACTTATATTTGTTCCTGAAGAGATTACTCCTATTGCAGGAAGTAAAAATTCAAATCTAGGTGCGATTACATTAAGAAATGAAGTTATAGATGTTTTTGATTTTAATCTTTTATTTGGGTTTCCTACTGTTGATATTAAAAGTGAAGATTCTAGACTTCTTATACTAAGGGATGAAGAAAAAAAATTAGCTCTTTGTGTCGAAAATGTTCAAGAGATTAAAGATGTAGATATTTCTAAAATAGAGTCTTTAAATACATCCATAGGTGATAATAAAATAGAATCACTTTATAAGGATGAGAAAACTATAGTTTCAATAGTAAGTGCAACTTATTTTAGAGAACTTATAGATGAATTTAGTGTAACAACACAAAACCAACAAGATATGGATGAACAAAAAAATGGGAGTTCAAGTATGAGAGAATTAGCAGTTTTTGCCATAGAAAAAGAGGAATTTGCTTTTGATATAGAAAGCGTTCAAGAAATTATTACATATCAAGAGGTTACACCATTTCCTGAAAGTAATGAATACATAGATGGTGTTATAAACCTAAGAGGTTCAATAATTCCAGTAGTAAATTTACCAAAAAAATTAGATTTCAAAGCTAATATAACAGATAAAAGTAAAATAGTTGTTTGTACAACTGAGGGTGAAAAGGTTGGTTTCTTAGTAGATGATGTAAATGATATAATGTTTATAGAAGATAAATTTGTTTCATCTTCTAAAAATAATGAAGCACTTATAAAATCTACTATATCTCTTGATGATGGTAAAAGAGTAATATTGGAACTTAGACTAAATCAAATAATATCGGTAGAAGATTTACAAGGAATAAAAGAGGACTAGTATGGCAAAAGCAATTTTAGTAGTAGATGATAGTGCATTAATTAGAAAACAATTAGGTAATTTATTTGATAAAGCTGGTTATGATGTAGGTTTTGCAAAAAATGGTCAAGAAGCTGTAGAATTTGTACAAGAAGTTGATTTTGATGCTATAACTATGGATATAAATATGCCAATTATGGATGGTATTGAAGCAGTTAAACAAATAATGCTTTTGAAACCAACCCCAATAGTAATGGTTAGTTCACTTACTCAAGATGAGGCAGATATAACATTTGAAGCACTTGAATTGGGTGCTATTGACTATGTTTCAAAACCTGGTACAATCACTCTAAATCTTAGAAAACAAGAAGATGATATATTATCTAAAATTGCTATGGCAGTAGGAATTAAAAAATCGAGATTACATATAAAAAAAACTGCACATAGAAAAGCAAGAGATTTACTTAAACCAAAAGAGGATGAAAAACCATTACCAACAAAAGGTGAAAAGCTTGTTCTTGTTGGTGCGAGTACAGGTGGACCAGGACTTATAGAAGAGATAGTAACTTCATTACCAAAGAACTATCCACATCCAGTTTGTATTGTTCAACATATGCCTGAAAATTTTACAAGTGTATTTGCTAAAAGATTAAATAAAAATTCAGAAATTGAAGTTTTAGAAGCAAAAGCTGGAGATATTGTAAAACCAGGTCGTGCTATCATAGCAAAAGGTGGATGGCATCTACATTTTAATAAAAAAATTACTGGTGAACTTTTTGTAAAATTATCACCAAATACTACTAAGCACTTCTTTTGTCCATCAGTTGATGAGATGTTTTTTAGTGCTAATAAAGTTTTTGATGTTAAAAATATACTTGCAGTTGAATTAACTGGAATCGGTGATGATGGTGCTGATGGTATGGTAGAACTTAAAAGTAAAGGTGCATATACTTTAGGTGAAAATGAAGAGAGTGCAGTTGTTTATGGAATGCCCAAAATGGCATACGAAAGAGGTGGTGTAACTAAACAGTTACCTTTTAAGAAAATTTTGGATGAAATATTAGCTTATGGGAGATAAAAATGGCTTTTAAAAAAAGTGATATAAATAGTGAAAAAGTTAGAGAATTTGATAGTTTTTTAGAAGCCCAAAGTGTTTTTGAAGATAGAAATTCAGATTCTTCTCATAAATTAAATGCTATAGAATATATAGTAGAGCATCAAGAAATATATTATGTTTTAGAGATGCTTTCAAAGTTATTTAAAGAAAATATAATTGATGAAAATAAATATATTGATTGTGCATTTATTGGTTTTAAAGTAAAACCAAAAAGACAAAAAGATTTTGAAGAGATGTTTAAAATGTTAAAAAGTGATAATGCATATTTAAGAAATGCAGTTATTACTTTTTTGCAAGAATATGGCACAGATGCTAAAGAGTTTATACTTAGATTAATGGAAGATAAAGACAAAGATATAAGAATTTTCGCTATAAATATTTTAGGTGATGTTAAATATGAAGATAGTGTAGAGATGTTAAGACATTTTATAGTTCAAGAAAATGATATAAATGCTTTAATGACAGCAGTTGATTATTTTGGTGAAATAGGTAATAGTAGTGATATAGAACTTTTACAAGCTATAAAACAGGATAAAAAAGATAATGCTTATGTAGAATTCGGTATAGATATGGCGATATCAAGAATAAAGGGCTAAATTATGATAAATGAAAATGATTATGTAAAATTAGCAGATGTTTTATACAGACGAACAGGAATAAGTTTAGATGTAAAGAGATTCCATATTTTAAAACCAAAACTTGAAAAAGTTATGGTAAAACATAAATATAGTAATTTTAGAAGTTTTTTTCATGATTATAGATTTGACAAAAATAAAGATTTAAAACAAGAACTTCTAAATACCGTAACAATTAATGAAACATATTTTTACAGGGAAAAATATCAGTTTGAAAGTTTAGTAAATGATATTCTTCATAAGATAGATAAAGCGAAACCAGCAGGTGAAAGCATACGAATACTTTGTGCTCCAAGTTCAACGGGTGAAGAACCATACTCAATAGCATTAAGTTTAATGGATGAAAATAATATTATTAATAAAAGAGATATTGAGTTAGTGGGTATGGATATAGACTCTAATGTTATAGAAAAAGCAAAAAAAGGTCTTTTTTCTAAAAGAAGCATACAGTATGTTCCAGAAAATCTTCTAAATGAATATTTTACTAAAAAAGGTTTAGAGTATGAACTTGTAGAGTTTTTAAGAGATGCAGTGAACTTTCAAGTTGTAAATATTATGGATAAATCTGCATTAAGAAAATTAGGTAAATTTGATGTTATTTTTTCAAGAAATATGTTGATTTATTTTGATGATGAAAGTAGAAAACAAGTAGTTATGAGTTTTTATGAAATGCTAAAACCTAAAGGGGTTGTGTTTTTAGGTCATGCAGAAAGTATGAGTAGAATTGCTTCTGTTTTTAGAACAGCTAAAAGTGGTGATAGCATACATTATATAAAGGATTGATTTTGAAAATAGAAAAAAATATTTTAATCATTGATGATGAAATTTCAGACGAAGATATTGATGAATTTTCTACATCAATATCACAAGAAGGTTTTAATAAAATAAGAGTCCTTAATCCAAATTTAGGTGCTAGTATAATACAAGCACTTCTTGTAAAACAAAAAGATATTGAGATAGAGATAAACGATGAAATACTTGCTAAAGTTTTTGAAAATGTAAGCTATAAAAAAATGTAAATTTAAGATATATTAATAAAAAGAAGAAACATGATTAAAATACTTATTGCAAATAGAAAAGGTGGGGTTGGAAAAACAACAACCACTTTAAATATTGCAAATATATTTGCAAATAGAAAATATAAAACATTAATTGTAGATCTTGATACACAAAGTCATGTTCAATATGGTTTAGGTATAAAAGATAATTTTGAATATGGTATTCATAGTGCTTTAGTTAATCAGGAAATAAATGTTAAAGATTTAATTTGCAAAAGTAATATAGAAAATCTTGACTTTATTCCAGCTAATATTAATTATAATTCTTCTCTAATACAAAAAAAGAAAGCACTAAAAAAGTTACTAAAAAAAGTAAAACATGATTATGATATATGTATTATTGACACAGCACCAATGAGTGATAGTATTTTAGAAATGGCAATCATTGCTTCTAAATATGTAATAGTACCTATGGAAATAGGACCTTTAGGTCTTATTGGAACTATGCAATTTATAAAAATATTTTATAAAAATTCATCAAAGCTTAATAAGAAATTAACTTTACTAGGTATATTACCAACACTTTATAATAAATCAATGAGAGAACACAATGAAATAATCAAAGAGCTTCAAAAAGTAGTTGGTGTAAATAAAGTATTACCACCTATACGAAAAGATGCTAAATTAGCAACTATATATCAAAATGGAATATATTCAATATCAGATAAGCATTCAAGAGGTACAGATGATTATAATGAAATAGTAAATATAATGATAAAAGAAATGTTCCTTAAATAAATTTATAAATTTATAAGTTTTTTAAATACCAATATAACTACAATAAAAATTATCATACTAATGATAAAATATATACTTTTTTTATTTTTTAATATATCCAAAAAGTTTTGCACTCCAAAAGTCTTTATAACAAAACTAAAACTAACAAAACCACTTATAGTAGAAGCAAATGCAATTCCAGCAGCACCAAAAGGGCTTATAAATGTAAGTGCAAAAACTATGTATGTTAGAAGTGAGTAAGTAGCTATTTTAGCAGCTACCATCTGCATCTCTTTTGCATATAGCCATAGTAAAAAGAGTTTAGATAATCCATAAGGTAGAAGTCCAAGCATATACATCTGTAAAATCATAGCTGTATTTGTAGTATCTACTGAGGTAAATGCTCCTCGCTCAAATAAAAGCCAAGTAATCTCATGTGATAGTATAAACCCACCAATAGTACTTGCAGTTAGTAAAAAAGCTAAAAACCAAAATGCTTTTTCTAAGTATGCTTTTGCACTTATCTCATCATCATTTTTTAAATACCGTGCTATTTTAGGAAACAGTGCAACTGATGTAGCTATAGCAAAAAGTGCTAGAGGAAGTTGAAAGATGCGATTTGCATAGTAAAGGTATGAGATAGAACCACTTATAAGAAAAGATGCTAAAAAGGTATCTAAAAAGGCACTTATTTGAGGAGTTGAGTTTCCCCAAATAGCAGGAAAAAACTGTTTTTTAAACTTATTAGTTTCATTTTTTACTTTATGTGATTTTACTTTTAGGTACTTAAATCCACCATATAAAAGTTTGCAAAGTCCTAATCTTTTTATAGCTATGATATGGCTAATAAGCTGTAAAACACCACCAATAACTACAGCAAAAGATAGGTAGTAAACTATCTCTTCATTGCTTTTATCTTGCGATAGTAAAAGTGCAGAAATCAAAGAGATGTTTAAAAGAGCAGTTGAAAAAGCAGTAGTTGCAAAATGATGCTTATACTGGAGTAGGGTACTTAAAAAAGTAACAGCAAATATAAGTGGCAAATACCAAAAATTGATGGCTACAAAAGGGGATGCTATGGCTATAGTATCGGCATCAAAACCAACTGCTATAGCTTCTGTAGCAATATTTGGAAAAATGTTTACAAGTAGTGTAAGTGTAAGAATTATGCTTAAAAAAAGTAAAAATATATGGGCAGAAAATATACCTTTTTTTGAACTTCTTACAAAAGCAGGCATAAAAACCTGAGTAAAAGCACCCTCAGCAAAGATGCGGCGAAATAGGTTTGGGAGCTTAAAAGCTATAAAGAAAATATCACTATAAACACTAGCACCAAGAGTTGAAGCAGTCAATAGGTCTCGTATAAATCCAAAAATTCTTGAGATTAAAATCCCAAAACTATTGGTGAAAATGGCTTTGAACATGGAGGTCTTTTTAATTTTTATCGTATTTTAACTAAAATTTGATTAAAATGTAATAATCAATAAGCACTTAATAATTAAAAATGTTACAATGTAATGTTTTATCATATTTTGTGTTCAAATTTAAGGTAGTTCAATGGCTTTATTTAACTCAAATAAAAAAGCATCAGCAACATCAAAAAGAATACGACCAACAGTTGTAAGAACTAAAAGTATATCATCTGAATTAGTTAAAATAGCAAAATCTTATGATGTTAGACCAGATACATTAGATTTTAATATTTTAGAAGTTCAAACTTTAACTAGAACAAATGTAAAAGGTCAAAGTGAGGGTGAATGGGAAGAAAGAGATCCAGAGTCACTAAGTCAATTTAACGAAGATACTGAACTATTAAATCCTAATTTTCAAATAGAACAAATGTTTGAGATTGAGATATTTTCAAAAGATAAAAATGATAAATATAAAGATTTATCTATAGCAATTGGAGCAAAAGCTTCAAAATGTAAAATATATTTGAGTATAAAAGCTGGTTCAAAGTTAGAGTATAATCCATCATTTGATAAAGAATTTTTCTTGATGGTAAATAAAGCAAAAGCAAAAGCTGGTATTTTGATAGATATTTTTGATGATATGCTTAATCGAGCCATATCAAAAATAACAGCACATGTAAGAGTTGAAGAAAAAGTTGAATATACAAAAAATGAAATTATTTTAATTTGTCATAGTCATGAACCAACAGCTACTATAAATGATAAATTGATTTTACATTTTGATAAGAAAGAAGAAGTAAATGAGTTTCAAAAGATAGATTATTCAAAGCGTGGTTTTATTCAAGGTGTTGAAAATGGTGAACTTCTTATAGAATATATAAAGCCAAAGAAGGGTAAAGCAGGTAGAAATTGTAGAGGTGAATTTTTAGAGCCAAAAGAACCAGTTATTAGTAATACTGTGAAGTTTACTGTTGATACTGCTATTGAAATTATAGAAGATGAAGAGAGTATTCAGTATATAGCAAAAGAAAATGGTTATATAGCTCTTGAAGGTGGTCAATATCTTATAAAAACAGATATTGATATAGGTGAGATTTCCTTTAAAACAACTGGTTCTATAGATTCTGGTATAGATTCTGAAGTAAATATTGTTGTAAAAGAAACAGATGCTATTAAAGATGCCATAGGTACTGGGATGATAGTAGAAGTTGGTGAAATTGTTATCGAGGGTAATGTTGGCTCTAGTTCAAAAGTAACAGCACTTAAAGCTAGTGTAGGTGGACAAACTCATAAAACAGCACAGATAAAAGCAAATGAATTAGATATAAATATTCATAAGGGTAAAGCTTATGGTAAAGAGATTAAAATAACACGACTTGAACATGGTGAAGTGCATGGTTTAAATATAGATATTAAACAAGCTATAGGTGGTAGTATAGAGGGTGAAGAGATAGTTATAGATGTTTGTGCTTCTTATGTAAAAGCTACTGCCACAAAAATTATAGAGATAAAAAAATTACAAGGTGAAGAAAATATTTTTACAATAGATCCTCTTGTAAATGATAATGCTCAAAATGCTTTATCTGAAAATGAAGGTAAAATAAAAGAGCTAAGAATAAAGCATAGAGAGATAAAAAAAGAAGTAGAAAAATATACAATACTTGTTAAAAGTAATAAAAATGCCTATAAAGATATAACTAAAAGATTAGTTAATTACAAAAAAAATGGTGTTAAAATGCCAGCATCATTTGTAAAAAAATATAAACATTTTAAAAATATTGAAGATCATCTTGAAGTGATAATAGAAGAAGAAAAAGTAAAAGTTCATGAATTGGAACTTTATGATAAAAAGACAGCTTTTTTTCAAGATGGGATTTTTCAAGCTAGGATAATAAATCGAGATAAATGGAAAGGTCATAATGAGATAAGGTTTAAACTTTTAGACCCACCTATGGAGCTTAAATTTACGCCAAAAGAGGGTTCAAAAGATATGATTTTTGGACTGGTGAAAGATGAAGAAGATGAGATTACAATACAACCGATGAAAGAGTAAAAATGATAGTAGGATTAAAAGGTAAGATAGAATATAAAGAACCTAGTTTTGTTCATGTAGATGTAAATGGTGTTATTTATGAGGTGTTTATATCTCTTCAATCATTTTCTGCACTTGGTAATGCTGAGGTAAATCTTTTTACAACTCAGATTATCCGTGAAGATGCACAACTTCTTTTTGGTTTTGTGGATATGGCTGAGAAAAAAATGTTTGCTAGACTTATAAAGATAAATGGAGTAGGTCCAAAGGTTGCAATGGCTATATGCTCAACTTACACACCATCTCAGTTTGCAACCATCATCACAAACAAAGATATGAACGGTGTAAAAAAAGTACCAGGTATCGGTCCAAAAAGTGCAGGGCGAATACTTGTAGAGTTAGCAGGATTTGATGAAGAGATACTCATCTCTAGTGGAGATAAAAAAGTAGATGTTTCATACTCTCAAGCTACAGAAGCACTAGAATCACTAGGGTTTAAAAAAGACAAAATATCTAAAGCTTTAAGTGCTTGTAGTGGTGGAGATACAGCATCTCTTGTTAAAGAAGCTTTAAAATTTTTACAGACTATTTAGGAAAAGGTTATATGAATTTAATATCA
>Ga0256827_10001013_pt1 | contig 17779 bp, 13 predicted proteins | sample CV84metaG_FD_185977 | JGI IMG/M metagenome (GOLD analysis project Ga0256827, IMG submission 185977) | Hydrothermal vent microbial communities from East Pacific Rise, Pacific Ocean - CV84 | ecosystem: Environmental > Aquatic > Marine > Hydrothermal vents | place: Pacific Ocean: East Pacific Rise... | reverse complement strand
CATCAAAGTGGTTTTTTCTTAGTTTGCTGGCTTCTGCTGCATTTAATGGCACTAAATACAAATAATTTTTATCGTATTTACTCAACACAGAATCCGTTTGAATAAAATTAATAACATCATACATTTGATATCTACTATCTAAGAAAATTTGCGACATATCTCTATCTTCGTTAGAAATACCATAATTTTCAAAAAACTTCTTTCCTAAAATCATGCTCGATGCAATAAAATATTTGTATTGCATTTGTTCAACCTTTTCTTGTGCTTTGCCATTTATGTATAATTGACCATCAATAATTTTTATTGTATCGCCTGCAATAGCAACACAACGCTTAATATAATTCTCTTTTTTATCAACTGGCCTAATAATTAAATCGCCAAACATCTTATTATCTACAACTTGCTTTCTGCCATAAGTTCTAACCAAAGAATAATAACTAGATGCCTGTTGGTTTGCACAAACTGTATCTCCCTCAGGAAAATTGAAAACTGTTGCATCGCCTCGACGAATTTCATCAACTCCTGCCAAACGATGATATGGCCATTTTAACCATTCTAAATACGATTTAGTATTTGTTGTTAATGGCAAAGTATGATGTGCAAACGGAAACGACAATGGTGTGTTTGGCACACGTGGTCCATAACTAACTTTGCTTACAAAAAGATAATCTCCAACAAGTAATGATTTTTCCATTGAAGAGGTTGGTATTGTAAATGCTTCTATTAAAAACATACGAATTATTGTTGCAGCAACAACTGCAAAAATTATTGCATCAAACCATTCAGCAATTTTGCCTTTATTTTTTCCTTCGCGGGTTTTCCAAGGTGTCCAGTTTACTTTTTTGCTTACATAATAATCGTAAACTATAGGCAAACCTAATAACAACCACGCATTCCAAGTCCAAATAACAAATACTAAATAAATTGTTCCCCAAAGGATAAATTTAAACCATTTATTATTTACTATTAAACTATCTTTTTCTGTAATATTTTCTACAACAACGGTTTTAGCTACCATATCGTGTATTGCATCTTTGTTAACTCCTGTTGTTATTATTGATATTGGTGCTGCCCAAAACTTAAGTACACTCCTTAAAACAGCATTTACAATACTAGGTTTTTTATCAGGATTTACTGCTTGTTTTACCCTAAGGTTTGTCATATATTGGCCAATTGTTGCACCGAAAAAACTCGATAAAAAATCGTAAATAAAAAATGGCACAAAAAATATTGACATCTTCCCTAAAAATGTTTCGGGTAAATCGTATCCGATAATTAAATCAGAAATATAAATTAATGCAATCACTACTAAAGCATCATAGAATATTGCTGAATATCTTCTCGATACTGTTGGTTTATTTATTTTTGTATTTACCATTTTTTTTACTTTTTACTTTCAACTTTATGAACTTTTAACTACCTAATCCATTATATCACTCAATAAACGAAATTCCATAACAGCTGAAATCTTTTCGTATAAAATTCTGTAAACTGCTTCAGTAATCGGCATCTCTACATTATATTTTTTATTTATCTCGTAAATTCCTTTCACAGCATAATAACCCTCGGCTACCATGTTCATTTCTAATTGTGCCGATTTCACGCTGTATCCTTTTCCAATCATATTACCAAAAGTACGATTTCTCGAAAACTGTGAATAAGCAGTTACAAGTAAATCACCTAAATATGCTGAGTTTTTTATATCTCTTGTTATCGGGTGAACCTCATCAACAAAGCGTTTCATTTCGCGAATTGCATTCGATATCAAAACTGACTGAAAATTATCGCCATAGCCCAAACCGTGAGCTATACCACTGGCAACAGCCATAATATTTTTAAGTATTGCAGAATATTCTGTCCCAAAAATATCATCAGAACTTTTTGTTTTTATGTATTTGCATGAAAACAACTTTGCTAAATAATCAGCATCCTCAACATTTTCTGCCGAAAGTGTTAAATAAGATAATCTCTCTAAAGCAACCTCCTCTGCATGACAAGGACCAGAAACTACACCTAGATTTGACATTGGTACGTTATGTTTATTATGCAAAAAATCACATGTTGTTTCGTGTATTTCAGGAATAATTCCCTTTACTGCTGAAACAATAAACTTATCTTTAAAAACATCTTTTTTGCAATTTTCAGTAGCTGCCAAAACATAAGCAGATGGTATTACAAAAACAATAATATCTGCATCAGCAACAGTTTCCTCTATACTATTATAAAGATTTAATTTATCTACATCTAACTCAACCGATGATAAAAATCGTGGATTATGATGACGTTGTTTAATGTAATCTATATCTTCTTTTAAACGGATATACCAATTAAGCTGTTCAACATTGTTTAGTAAAATCTTTACTATTGCTGTTGCCCAACTTCCATCGCCAACTACTGCTATTTTCTTTGCATTTTCAATGCTCATATTTGTTTTTTCAAAAATTCTTATTTTTTTAAGGAGTAACAATCCCCTTAACCCCCTTTTCCAAGGGGGAATAAATAACTTATTTCAACCAATCTTTAACTTCTTCAATTTTAGGATTTGTTAAACCCAACTTGTGTTTTTTGTTCATTCCACAAAGTTCTTGATGAAGTTTATTTGGATTTGCTTCTTTTAAAGAAGAAATCGAAATAAATCCTGATTTCTTAACAATATCAACCCATTCAGGTGCAATACCAAGTTCAATAAATTTACTATCATCGTCTTGTTGTTCTTTTTTCTCAGCACGCATCTGTGGGAAAAACAGTACATCTTGAATTGAGTTAGAATTTGTCATAATCATTGCCAATCGATCAATACCAATACCTAAACCAGATGTTGGAGGCATTCCTGTATCAATTGCACGCAAGAAATCTTCATCAAGCATCATTGCCTCATCGTCTCCACGTTTTGCCAATAAAAGTTGCTCCTCAAAACGATGTCTTTGGTCTATCGGGTCGTTAAGCTCTGAATATGCATTACAAATTTCTTTTCCGTTACAAATCCCTTCAAAACGCTCTACCAAACCTTCTTTACTACGATGCTTTTTTGCCAATGGTGACATCTCTACAGGATAATCTGTAATAAAAGTCGGTTGAATTAATTGTGCCTCGCACTTTTCGCCAAAGATTTCATCAATTAATTTTCCTTTACCCATAGAATCGTCAGTTGGAACATCAAGTTTTTTAGCTGTTTCAAGCAATTCTTTCTCGTCCATTTCCGATATATCGATACCTGTAAAATGCTCTATTGCCTCAAACATTGTATATCGTTTCCATGGTCGTTTAAAGTCTATAATATTTTCTCCTACTTGTACTTTTGTTGTTCCGTGAAGATCTAGAGCAATTTTCTCTACCATTTCTTCAACGGTTTCCATCATCCAAAAATAATCTTTATAGGCAACATAAAGTTCCATTTGTGTAAACTCAGGATTATGAAAACGGCTCATTCCCTCGTTTCTGAAATCTTTTGCAAATTCGTAAACTCCCTCGAAACCACCTACAATTAATTTCTTTAAATACAACTCGTTTGCAATTCGCAAATAAAGTGTCATATCTAATGTATTATGATATGTCTTAAACGGACGAGCCGCTGCACCACCATAAATTGGTTGCAATATTGGGGTTTCAACTTCAAGATAATCTTTACCATTAAGATATTCGCGCATTGAGTTAGTTAACTTTGTTCGTTTTTTAAATGCTTCTCTAACATGCGGATTTACAATTAAATCGGTATATCTTTGGCGATATCTTTGGTCTGGATCAGAAAAAGCATCGTATGTTTTTCCATCTTTTTCTTTAACTATTGGTAATGGGCGAATCGACTTACTTAAGATTGTAAGTTCAGTAGCTTTTACAGATATTTCACCCATCTTGGTTGTAAACACACTTCCTTTAACACCAACAATATCACCAATATCAAATAATTTCTTAAAAACTGTATTATACAATGTTTTGTCTTCGTCAGGACAAAGAACATCTCTATTTACATAAACTTGTATTTTAGATTTTTCATCTTGTAGCTCCATAAACGAAGCTTTTCCCATAATTCTACGCGACATTATTCTACCTGCAATTACCACTTCTTGAAAATTATTTTCTTCTTCTTTATAATTTTCGTGTATCTCCTTAGAGTTTGTATTTACATGATATTGTGCTGCAGGATAAGGGTCTATACCCAATTTTCTTAATTCTTCAAGCGAATTTCTTCTTACAATTTCTTGCTCTGTTAAACCTATGTTACTCATTACTTTTTTACAATTTTGCACAAATATACTTATTTGATTTTAGAATTGTGAATCTTGTGTGGTTTTTAGCTTCTTATTTAGATTTTTTTAACTTGAAAAACACCCTCTACTCACCAACAAAAACAAAAGAAATAATATTAGCACCCATTTTTAGAGCCGAAATATGTTTTTCTTGCGAGTCATTATGAACCTCTGGGTCTTCCCAACCATCGCCTAAGTCACATTCAAAGTCGTAAAAAACAATAAGTCTACCTTTGTAAATTATCCCAAAACCTTGTGGTGTTTTACCATCGTGCTTATGTACTTTAGGCAAACCATTTGCAAAATCATATTTTTGATGATAGATTGGATGATTAAAAGGTAATTCCATAAAATCTAATTCAGGGAAAACTTTTTTCATTTCTCTTCGAATATACTCGTCAAGTCCATAGTTATCAGAAATATGCAAGAAGCCACCTGCTATTAAATAAGTTCTTAGGTTTTCTACCTCCTGCGGCGAAAACTCAATATTTCCGTGACCTGTTATATGAACAAAAGGATAATTAAAAATCTCAGGACTACCAATTTCTACAGTTACTGGCTCTGGATTAATGTTTGTTTCTAAATTTTTATTGCAAAATTTTATTAGGTTTGGTAATGATGTAGGGTTTGCATACCAATCTCCCCCACCTTTATATTTTACTAATGCAATTTTCACACTTGTGTTTTGTGCAAAGCTGCTAAGTACTATCAGCAATAAAAATATATTTATTATTTTTTTCATTCGTTTATTAAATTAATAATTTCTGCTGTTACAATTCCAGCAGTTTCTGTTCTTAACCTGCTTTTCGAGATTGTTATTTCTTCAAAGCCATTTTCTATTGCTTGCTCAACTTCTTCAAGTGTAAAGTCTCCTTCAGGACCGATCAAAACTAAAACATTTTCGCCTTTTTTATAAATATTTTTTAAATGATGAATTTCTTTAACTGCATCGTTGCAATGCGCAATATATTTTTTACCATCAAAATCTTTTTCTATTAAATCTTTAAATTTTACAAACTCTGTAAACTCAGGCATATAAGCTTTTAAAGATTGTTTTACTGCCGAAATAATTTTCTTTTTAAACCTATCTGGTTTAATATTTCTCCTTTCAGATTGAAAACTTATCATCGGAATTATTTTATCAATACCTATTTCTGTGGCTTTTTCGCAAAACCACTCAAACCTATCGTTATTCTTAGTTGGTGCAATTGCAATTGATAAATTAAAATCTCGTTTATTATAATTTTCTTCTACTGTTTCAACTACAACTTGGCATTTTTTTGGGTTTTCGCTAATTATTTTTGCAGTATAAAAACTACCTTTACCATCAATAATATCTATAAGTTCACCAGATTTAAGACGCAATACTCTAACTATATGTTTAGATTCCGTTTCAGAAAAAGTATAATTATCTTTTGTAATATCGGGTGCATAAAAAATATTCATAGCACAAAAGTACATTAATTTTTTATTTGTTCTACAAAAAAAGACCTAACAGAATAAAACTGTCAGGTCTTTAAGTATTTTCTAAACAAACTCTAAATTAATCCAATTTAAACATAGCAAGCAACTTATCATCAAGCTCTGTTTCTACAACTCCTTGGTCAATTAAAATTTGGAAATATTCTTTTACTTTTTCAACTAATTCGTCACCCGAAACATAATCAAAGTTCACGTTGTTTAAGAATAGTTCAACATTCTCTGGTGGCTGACGCATCATATCAAACGAAAGATTAGCAGCTTCAGTTTTATTTTCATTGACCCACTCAATTGCTGATTTCAACTCATCTAAAAACATTTGTGTTTCTTCTGGGTAATTTCTTGTAAATTCACCTTTAAAAACTATACCCGCATTAGGGAAAGAACCAAAACCATCGTTAATTTCATTCCAAATCTTATTGTATGATATCTGCGATACTTCCTCGCCCATTTTTTCCATTATTTTAAGAGCATAACTTGCTTCTGGCTCACGCAAAATTACTGTATCAGAAATTCCACGAACAAAATTCATAAATATTTCCTCTGGTCTACCAAATGGCTCGCCATAAGTAAATTTAAAATCATCGTAATTTAGACCTTTGGCTTCAATCACATATTTTGTAATTTTTGCAGGTGGTGCTTCAGCAAATAATGGTGTTTCAATTGTATGACCAATTAAATCTTCGAGTTTTTCGGCTTTGTAGCCACGTGCCAAAATACTAAAGTTATCCCAAACAAAAAGTGCTGGAACTTTAACATCATTTTCTTTTAGTTTTGATGATGTGATAACTGCTGAAAAACTAATATCAGCTTTGCCGTTTACAATCCAACCAAGATGTTTTTCAGTTTCTTCCCAAACTTTAAGCTCTTTAATATTAACTGCTTGTCTTATTTTATTAGATTGCAACAACCTCATTATTACAGGATATGCAACAGGTGTTGCCGACTGTATTACAACATTTGGCTTTTCACTTGCGTCTTTTTCACCTTCAACTTTTTCTACATGTAGTTTATGGAAATAAACCCATATTTCCATATCACTAATAATGCTTGTATGATGTTCAAAACCCATTTCTTTTAGCATATTAATTATTGGAAACGGTTCAAACCTTTGTACAAGTTTAAAACCTCCATCTTCCTCTGTATCATATGCTTTTTTAATAATTATATCAAATGGATCAGTTGCCATTGTTCTAACATCTAACACATCAAAATCATCTTTTCTGTCGTACCAATGAATTTTTTGCTCATCTTTAGGATTAAAAATAGAAATACGATATTCTCTACCTTCTTCAATATTAAATTTTAGCTTCAATCCTTCGGCAGCTTTTAATAAAGAAATTGGTTTTTCTACAGCAATAATTACAATGTTTTCTTGCGCTTTTAGTTTAGAAACTTTCTCGGTAATCTCAGTTAAACTATCATCGTTTAACATATACCTTTCGTCTGATTCTTCCCAAGTTATTTCTTCGCCTACAATTTCGTCTTCTTGTGCATTTATTGATATACACTCAGGTGCATTATTTATTAATTCCTCAGATACACCAAGATATTCGTTTATTGTATGAAGTATTTCACAAACCGAAACTCCTGTTAGTTTTGCTGCATCTTTAAAAGTAGCAAATCTTGCCAAAGTATTATACAAGGCAGGTTTTTGCAATTTCTCGAATTTTGGCGAAAGTTTTACTAAAAGTTTTTTAAGCTCAGGATATGCATCTAAAGTTTCTTTGATGTTTGCTTTAGCATATATTGGCTTTATTTCGTTACTTCCTTTTTGAGTTTCAATAAAAATTGCATCTACAGGGCAAATATCAATTGCACTGTTAGAGTCTTTTATTTCTGCATCAGAGTTTGGCTGTTTTTTTAAATAAGCCTTGTTATCGTTACCCATTTCAAAGTTATTGTCTGCTACATCTATACATGCCTGGCAACCAATACAATCTTCTGATACTTTATATATTTTCTTTTCCATAATACCATTTTTTAATTAACAATACAAAGTTAAACTACTTATATAGATACATCAATACCTATATGTTGGTATTTTCGGTATATGATTACTTAAATCAAGCACTAACTATAAAAAAAGACCGAATTTATCGGCCTTTAATTACTTTATATACAATTAGAAGTGTCAAACTTCTCTGTTGATTTTACTCTTTTTTTTTACCTTTTCCTTTACCCTGTTTTTTTCCTTGTTTTTTTCCTTGCTTCTTACCCTGTTTTTTGCCTTGCTGTTTTCCTTTGTCGTTTCCGTTATGATTCTCTTTGTTATTAGAACCTTTACCTTGTTCCTCAAAAACTTCCTCTCCTTTTACTGGTTCTCCAGGTTTTTTATTAGAGTTTATTTCTTGTTCAGTTCCTTTTTTCTTTCCTGGCTTTTTACCTTGAGTTTGAGAATAAATATTACCAGAACTAATTAAAATAATTCCAAGAGCAGCAAATAATAAAGTTATTTTTTTCATATTTTTATTTTTTAAAATTTAACAATACAAACTTACAATTTTCTTACCAAAACTCTAAATATATTAAGAAAAAATACAATAAACTGACTACTAGTTGTTTATAAATAAAGATTTTTGTATCGATTATTCTATAAATATGAGCTTTTTGCAAAGATAAAAATAGATTTATCTAAACAAAATAAATTTTAGATGTTATAAAAGTTTTACATTACAAAACTCAATATATCAACACATTAAATCAGATTGTTTATAAATTAATTTTTATTCTAAAATCTAATTGATACTTTAGTATTTTTAAAAATTAGATTTATTAAAAATATTATATAAATGAAAAAGATATTAGTTTTTGGAGCAGGGCTTTCAGCTTCAAGTTTAATTAAATACTTGTTAGATAACTCAACAAAGTATGATTGGAAAGTAAAAATTGGTGATATTTCGGAAGAAACTGCCAAATCTAAAGTTGATGGACACCCAAACGGAGAAGCATTTGCTTTTGATGTAAATAATGCTGAGCAACTCGACAAATTAGTGCAAGAGGCAGATATTATTGTTTCAATGCTACCTGCATTTATGCATTTTTCTGTAGCAGAAGCTTGTGTTAAGCATAGCAAAAATATGGTGACAGCTTCTTATGTGTCTGATGAAATTAAAACATTAGACGAAGAGGCTAAGAAAAAAGGAATTATCCTTTTAAATGAGATTGGTGTAGACCCTGGTATTGACCATATGTCTGCAATGCAAGTTATTCACCGAATAAAAGAAGAAGGTGGAAAAATTACAGAATTTGAATCTAACACTGGTGGTTTAGTTGCTCCAAAATATGATAATAATCCTTGGAACTACAAATTCACATGGAATCCAAGAAATGTTGTATTAGCAGGTCAAGGAACATCTCAATTTATCCAAAACGGTAGATATAAATATATTCCTTACAATAAATTATTCCAACGTACAGAAAGAATTAAAGTTCTTGATTTAGGGGAATTTGAAGTTTATGCAAATCGTGATTCTTTAAAATATAGAGGAATTTATGGTTTAGAAGATATTGACACAATGTTTAGAGGTACTATCCGAAGAGTTGGATATGCAAGAGCTTGGGACGTTTTTGTACAATTAGGAATGACTGATGATACATACAACTATGAAGGTTCTAAAGAACATACATACCGACAATTTATTAATAGCTTCACAAAATATTGTGTTAAAAAGCCAGTAGAGCATAAAGTTGCAGAATACTTAAATATCGATCCTGAATCATTAATAATGTATATGATTCGTTGGACTGGTATTTTTGAAGATGAAGTAATTGGTTTAGAAAAAGCTACACCTGCACAAATTCTTCAACATTTATTAGAGAAAAAGCTTAGCATGGACGAAAATGATATTGATATGATTGTAATGCAACATCAATTTGTTTATGAAAAAGCAGGTAAGAAGAAAAAGATTTATTCTTCGATGGTTGTTTATGGCGAGGACCAAGTACATACTGCAATGTCGATAACAGTTGGAACACCAGTAGCTATAGCAGTTAAAATGATTTTAACTGGTGAGATTAATGCAAAAGGAGTAAAGGTTCCTGTAGAAAAAGATATTTACGAACCAATTATGAAAGAATTAAAAGATTATAAAATAGAATTTATTGAAGAAGAAGTAGATTGGAATCCTGAAGATGGGTTGTAAATCTATAGATTATATTTAACAAAGAAAAAGTTCAGAATTAATTCTGAACTTTTTTTGTATATATTGTACTAGTTTTATTAAACTTTTTTTCTAATGGACTTAATATGCATTCATGTGCGCCCAAAACAATAGAGCCTTTATTATTAAGTTTATTATAAAAGCTATTTATAATAGTTGTTTGTAAACTCATATTAAAATAAATTAATACATTTCTACAAAAAATAATATCAAACTTTTTATCGATTTTGGGTTCATCATTAACTAAATCATGATTAATAAATTCCACCCTATTTCTCATAAATGATTTTAATTTAAGGACACTTGTTTTCTCATCAAAATCAAAATAATCTTCAATTACAGGTTTCTTTGGCAGATTATCTATCTCATCAAAAACCAGATCAAAATTTTTATGATAATCAGCAATAATATTATTTTTGTATTTAGCAGTTTTAGCTACCTCAATAATTCTATCATTTAAATCGGTAGCAAGTATCTTTGTTTTGTCTAATAATCCATAAACATCTAACAAAATCATCATAGAATAAACCTCTTCGCCAGACGAACAACCTGCATGCCAAATAGATATTTCCTCATTGTTTTTAATACTCGGAATAACAATATCATTAACATACTTCCAAATTTCTTTATCTCTAAACAATTCGGTTGTATTAACTGTTATATCGTTCTTAATTTTTTGAAGAAAAGATTTATCACTAGCAATCTTAAATGCTAATTTATCAGCAGAAATATTTAGACTAACCAATATCTTTTCAATTCTTCTATGAAAAGATTTCTCAGAATATCCATTAAAACTATAATTTGAATTTTCGGAGAAAGCATTTATTATTAAATCTACATCTTTTTGATTAATCATATATGCAAAGATATATTTATTTTTAATAAATATAGATAAAAAAGACTTTCTAAAAATTATTTTTATCAACACAAAAAACACTAATTAATTGAATTTCACTATCAAAAAACAGCATAAAAAAAATATTTGCTATAAGCACAAAAAAAAGTTTTGAAGTTTAAAAAATTTATTTAGATTTGCACCGCCTTTTAAATAAAGGTTTTGCCGATGTAGCTCAGTTGGTCAGAGCAGCTGATTTGTAATCAGCAGGTCGTGGGTTCGAATCCCTCCATCGGCTCAAATGTTCTAATAAATAACAAGTTGCAATGCAATTTAGGGGAAGGTACCGAAGCGGTCAAACGGGGCAGACTGTAAATCTGTTGGCTCAGCCTTCGTAGGTTCGAATCCTGCCCTTCCCACAAAAGTTCTCATTTTTTAAGTGAGAACTTTTTTTTATCTTAATTTTTTAAAAATATGACAAAAGTATTGTTATTAAATCAATAGATTTAATTAGTTTTACAATTCACAAAAATGAGAGTAAAATGACATATATTATTACAGGGTATGAGCTTACTGTTGAAGATGTAGTAAATGTAGCTCGTAATAACCAAAAAGTTGAATTGCACAAAGATGCAATAGAAAAGATAAAAGTTTGTCGTAAAATGGTAGAAGATAAAATTGCCAACGATGAAACTATGTACGGTATTAATACCGGAATCGGAGAATTCTCAGAAGTTAAACTTGATGAGCAAGAAATTAAAGATTTTCAGAAATTTTTAATTTACAATCATGCTGCTGGAATTGGCGATCCTGCTCCTATTGAATATGTTAGAGGTGCTATTCTTGGAAGAATTAATGTTCATGCAAAAGGACATTCGGGTATTAGACCTGAAATTACTTTAACATTAGTTGAAATGCTAAACAAAGGAGTTACTCCTTTTATTTGCCAAAAAGGTTCGGTTGGTGCGAGTGGAGATTTAGCACCAATGGCACAAATTGCTCTTTTACTTATGGGTGAAGGGAAAGCTTTTTATAAAGGAGAATTATTGCCTGGTAAAGAGGCAATGGATAAAGCCGGAATTCCTATTCCTGGTTTAGAAGCTAGAGATGGTTTAGGTACGATTAATGGTTCAAATGTGCTTACTGCAATGAGTGCTATTTTAATTTATGATGCAAATCGCTTATTTAAACAAGCAGAAATTGCTGCAGCAATGTCATTAGAAGCATTAAAAGCTAATTTAAAACCATATTCTACTCAAATACACGAGCTTAGAGGTTTTAATGGAGCTGTTAGATCTGCTGCTGTTATTAGGAAAATGACTGAAGGTAGCGATTTGTTAAGCGGTAAAATTGAGATAAAAGTTCAAGATGCATATTCAATGCGATCTACACCACAAGTTATTGGTGCTGCACACGATGCTTTGGCTTATGCAAAATCGCAAGTAGAAATTGAATTAAATGGTGTAGGTGATAATCCTATTTTTATTCCTGAAGAAAATTTATCTTTATCAGGTGCTAACTTCCAAGGAACACCGGTTGCGTTGCCAATGGATATGATAAGTAGTGCAATTACAATGGTTAGTGTTATTTCTGAAAGAAGAATGAACAGATTAAACAATGTTGCACTAAGTGTTGGGTTACCTCCATTCTTGACAAAGAAACCTGGTTTATTCTCTGGACTAATGTTAAGCCAATATACTGCTGACAGTTTAATTGTAGAACAAAAAATCCTTTCTACTCCTGCAAGTATTCAGAGTATTCCTGCCGCAGCCGACCAAGAAGATTTTGTTTCTATGGGAATGACTGTTGCTATTAAGAATAAGCAAATTTTAGAAAATGCTTATGGTGTAATTGGAATTGAATTTATGGCAGCTTCTCAAGCTCTAGATTTAAGAGATTATAAACCTGGTAAAGGAACTCAAACAGCTAAAGATGTTGTTAGAAAACATATTGATTTCTTAGATATTGACAGACCTCTTTATCCTGATCATACTACAATGCAAAAATTAGTGGAATCTGCTGAAATCTTAGAAGAAGTAGAAAAAGCTATTGGTAGTTTAGAATAAGAAATTTTAAAAATAAATCTAAGACCTTAGACAAATTGTTTAAGGTCTTTTTTATTTCCTCTTTTTTTGAAAAAACTCTTTAAGTATCGCAGAACATTCATTTTCTAAAATACCTGAAACAATTTCTGTTTTTGGATGAAGAACTTGTTTCCCGAGCCTATTATAACCACGTTTTTCATCATAAGCTCCATAAACTACTTTTTTAAAACGAGCCCAATATGATGCTCCAGCACACATTACACATGGTTCTAGTGTTACGTATAATTCACATTCATTTAAAAATTTACTTTGCAAATATTCTTGAGCACCTGTAATAGCAAGAATTTCAGCATGTGCTGTTACATCTTTTAATAGCTCTGTTTGATTATAAGCTCTCGAAATAATTGTATTATTACAAACGACTACAGCTCCAACAGGAACTTCATTAGCATCAAAAGCTTTATGTGCTTCTTTCAATGCTTCTTTCATAAAATATTCGTTGTTAAACATAATGTAAAAATAAACAAAAAACCCTTCAAGTAAAATACCTGAAGGGTTATATTATATAAATAATCTTTTTAGTTTTTGTAACCTAATTTTTCTAAAACCTCATCACTTTTATCATATTTTGGATCAGTGTAAAGCATTGACATATTACCTGCAGTATCAAATATTACAGCATAATTACCTTCTGATGCAATTTCTTTTACACTATTAAAGATATCATCTTGAATTGGTTTAATAAGCTCTTGCCTTTTTTTATAGAGCTCTCCTTCAGCACCAAAATACTGCTTTTGAATTTTCTTTGCTTCTTTTTCTTTGTCAATTATAGCATTCTCTCTTTTAACTCTCATTTCTTCAGTCAATAGAACTTTCTCTGCTTGAAAATCTTTGTACATTTTATCTATTTGAGAATAGATTTCTTCGATTTCTTTTTGCCATTCAACAGCTAAATTATCAAGTTGTTCTTGGGCTGCAGAATATGCAGGAATATTTTTTAGAATATACTCTGTATCAACATACGCATATCTTTGCGAAAATCCCAAACTCACTGTAAAAACAAATACTAATAATAAAAATATTTTTTTCATAATTTTAAAGTTTTAAATTTATTTTATGCTAAATCAAATTTCGTGCTAAATTAAAAATTCTGTCCAATAATAAAGTGAAACTGACTACCCGATGCTGTTGGATTTCCATAAATAGGATCAAACCCATATCCCCAATCTACACCTAATTTACCAAACATCGGTAAGAAAATTCTCACTCCAACACCCGCTGCTCTATATGCCGCAAATGGGTCAATATCACTAAATTCGTACCATGCGTTTCCTGCTTCTAAGAATGCTAATCCGTAAAGTGTCGCACTAGGATTTAGAGATAATGGATAGCGTAATTCTAAAGTATATTTTGTATATGCATTACCTCCTTGAGCAGGAGTTAATGAACCATTTGAATATCCTCTTAATGCAATTGTTTCTGTTCCAGAAATATTGTAACTCATTAGACCATCACCACCAACGTTAAATCCTTCGAAAGGAGAAGGCCCAACTTCATGATTATAAATTCCTAATATACCTATTTCGGCTCTAGCTGTTACAACTAAATCACCTACAATACTCTGATACCATGCTGCATTAAATTTCCATTTATGATATTCAACAAACTTATACCTTTCCTTATCATCCATTGTTGTGTAATCTTTCCCATTAAAAACTGAGTATGGAGGTGTTAACTGTAATGAAACAGAAAACATATTTCCTCTACGTGGATAAATTGGTTGGTCTACAGAATTACGCATTAATACAGTTTTAAAACTAATATTATTTGCTATTCCATCAGTAAATTTAAACAGAGCTTGATAATTATAGTTATTTAAATCGTATAACTGATAACTTAGCTCATTATATAGGGTAAAGAAATCATCTGGCCATTTTAGTCTTCGTCCAAGTCCAACTGCTACTCCAGTAATAGACATAGATTCACGACCTGGGTCAGATACTTTTCTACCATTTGTATATATATTATGATAGAATGTTGTTGTTAATGAGTTTGGTTTTTTGCCTCCTAACCACGGCTCTACAAAAGACATACTATACGCCTGATAATAAATACCATTAGTTTGTGCACGTAAACTTAATTTTTGCCCGTCACCTGATGGTAATGGTGTCCAAGCCGAACCTTTAAAGAAATTCCTTAAAGAGAAATTATTGAAAGACAAACCTAAAGTACCAACAATCATTTGTGCTCCCCAACCTCCAGATAATTCTATTTGGTCAGATGGCTTTTCTTCAACAATATATTCTAAATCTACTGTTCCGTCTACTGGATTTGGCTTAGGATTTACATTTAACTTTTCAGGGTTAAAATATCCTAATTGAGCAAGTTCTCTTTGTGTTCTAATAATATCTGAACGAGAAAATAATTGTCCTGGTTTTGTTCTAATCTCACGACGTATAACATGTTCGTGAGTTTTTGTATTTCCTATAATTGTAACATTCTTTATCCTTGCTTGTTTCCCTTCGTAAACACGCATTTCAATATTTATTGTATCACCCACAACCGAAGTTTCTACAGGAGTTACAGAGAAAAACAAATAACCATTATCTAAATATATTGAACTAACACTATTTTCATCTACAAAAAGACGATTATCCAATAATTCTTGATTGTAAACATCTCCATGTTTTATTTCAATTGCCCGTGATAATAACGAAGATGGATATTTTGCATTACCTACCCAAGTTATATCTCCAAAGTAATATTTTTTTCCTTCTTCAATTTTAATATAAATCCCTAAAAGTTGATCATCAACTCTATAAACAGAATCTTCAACTATTTGAGCATCTCTATAACCTAGAGAATTATACTTAGCAATAATATTCTGTTTGTCGGTTTTATAATTACTTTCAATAAATTTTGATGTTTTAAAAATATGAGATACACTTTTTTGTTTGGTATCTTTCATTAAATGATGCATTTTTTTTGCACTCACAACAGGTACTTCTGTTTCAAAAATTAAAAGATTTTTTTGCATTTTTGTTTGATTATTTCCTTCAAAAATGATCTCTTTAATTTTCACTTTACTCTTTTTCTTAATGTTAAATACAAGAATTATATTATTTAACAAGGTAGTATCGTCTTTCTGAACAATATCAACTTCACAATTATAATATCCTTTATCTATAAAATAATTTCTAATTCTATATTTAGATGTATTAACAATATTATCAGTAACTTGCATACCTTTAACAAGTCGTAAATCTTCTCTTAAATCATCAGCTTCAGATTTTTTTACTCCTCTAAATGCAAATTTAGATAACCTAGGTCTTTCTTGTAGATAAATGTTTAGAAAAATTGTATTTCCAACATATTTAACAGCTTTAATTTTGACATCGGAAAAAAGACCTTGTTTCCATAATTTCTCTATTGCTTTTGTTACTTCTTCACCAGGTACTTGAATTTTATCTCCTACGGCTAGTCCCGATAAACTTATTAATGCGGTTTCGTCAAGATATTTTATTCCAGATACTGTTATTCCTCCAATTTCATATTCTTTAGGTATGGAGTAATTAATATTACCGCCATTATTTAACCCTATTTGTGCATAAGAAAATGTTATTAATATTGAAAATAAGAATACTAAAAATGTCTTCTTTATCATAATCTACTTACTTTTTACTTGATCCCCAGTTTTACCAAATCTTCTCTCTCTATTTTGGAATTCAAAGATAGCATTAATTAAGTCATCTTTACCAAAATCTGGCCATAACTTTTCAGTAAAATAAAATTCTGCATAAGATATCTGCCACAATAAAAAATTGCTTATTCTTTTCTCTCCACTTGTCCTTATAATCAGCTCTGGATCAGGTGTGTTTACTGTGCAAAGGTATTGTTTAAATAAATCATCGTTTATTTCATCAATTGCTAATTTGTTATCGGTAACATCTTTTGCAATATCTTTAACAGCTCTTATTATTTCCCAACGAGAACTATAACTTAAAGCGATTATCAGATTTAATCCTGTATTTTTTGATGTTGCTGTTATTGCTTCATTCAACTCATCTTGAACATCTTTTGGCAAGCTTTCTGTATCTCCAATAGTTCCTAAAATAATATTGTTATCATTTAATAAATCTATTTCAGAATGTAAGGCATTTACTAAAATTGACATTAGTGCATCAACTTCATATTTTGGTCTTTTCCAATTTTCTGTAGAAAAAGCATATAGTGTTAAAAATTCCACACCTAATTCTGCAGAAATCTCAACTACTTTTTTTACAGATTTAACTCCATGTTTATGCCCAAATACCCGCTCATTGCCATGTTTTTTTGCCCACCTTCCATTACCATCCATAATAATAGCAATGTGTTTTGGAATTTTTTCTTTATCAAGATCTTTTTTATCAACCATAGTTTAATACGAATATGTATGACATTTATGTTTATTAGGTGATATTCTAAATGTTAAAAACATTCCAATAATAGAGTACCAATCATTATCATTTCTATATCCTAATTGTTTGTCGTAAACAGAATTAGCATCAGTAAATTCTGGTAGACTCTCATAATTTGTTACTCTATCAATGCCATCGGTAAATGTTTTTCTGTAATTCCAAGCAATACCTAAACCTATGTCTTTGTTAAGATTAAATTTAAAACCAAATGCCATAGGAATCCCTAATTGCATTGGTTTTGTTGCATCAGGGAACAACATACCAGATAATCCAAAAGCTATATAAGGTGTAAATGGTGTTTTATCGTTTCCAATTGTATAAGGTAAGAAATTAAATTCCATTTGTCCGGCTAATTCAAAAAAGAGTGTGCTAAATTCAAATCCTCTAATTTGTTGATATGCATTATCAAAATCTTTATCATCTGCCGAAATTCTACCGCCATAAATATTAGCACGTGCAGCCCATCTTTTATTAAAATTATATCGAAGGAAGGCTCCTCCAGAAAAATGCATTTGATAAAACAGTTTACTTTTATTTAAATCCCCTTGATAAT
>Ga0256827_10001011_pt1 | contig 17791 bp, 34 predicted proteins | sample CV84metaG_FD_185977 | JGI IMG/M metagenome (GOLD analysis project Ga0256827, IMG submission 185977) | Hydrothermal vent microbial communities from East Pacific Rise, Pacific Ocean - CV84 | ecosystem: Environmental > Aquatic > Marine > Hydrothermal vents | place: Pacific Ocean: East Pacific Rise... | reverse complement strand
TTGATTCTTTAAAACATCATTTCCAGCATAATGTACTTGCTTCTCATTAGAACTTTCTGTGAATTTTTTCATAGTTTTTATTTATTTTTTAATTCATTATAAATATCATCAATATTATCTTTAATGTATTTATTTACTTTATATGTTAAATTATTAATAATATCAAATTGTTTACCACCATTGGCAATATCTGTCAATATTAATTTATAAACATCTTCACCAAATTGAGTTTCATGATGAAACTCATTGATACTTTCCATTTCATTAAACTTTTTAACCTTCATATTTGTATATATTAATATTTATTTCCCATTTTTACTTTAATTGTTGAATTTTTTTAATTCTTAAAAAATGGTTATCATCTTCAGTAGTTTTAATCCTTATTATATGTTGTTTTGCGATAGGTGTGGTTATTTGAATATTATTGAATGTAGTATCATAAGGATTTGTAATTTCTGTACTTACAGCAACGCTAATACCATTTAAATCGATTATTGGACCAGATGATATATAAATATCTTCTAAGTTTGGTACAAATACTTTTTCTAATCCTATTTTAAAATTTAAACAATGATGTTGTTGATGACCATAATAAATAATTCTTGGCTTATTTATCTGATATTCATATTTATTTTGATAAATATCTTGTTCAGTTTCATATAATATCTTTTCTAATATTCTCTGACTTTCATAAACATATGTATCAGATATTTTAATACTTTTGGTATTTGAAATATCAAGATGTTGAAATGATGTTTTTATAATATCAGCTATACTTGTTTTTAGAATTAATCTATCTTCAAATTCTGTGCTTGTTTTTAATAATTCAAATTGTGATTTTGATTTTTTAACTATTATACCAGGATTCATAAAAGATTTATAATAATCTTCATTTTCTTGAAATATCTCTAATAAAAGATTCATTATTCTTTCATAATATTCTTCGTTTTGTGATTTTTTATCTATCATTAATTTATTTATTCTTTTTTCCAAATATTTATATTGAAAATATTAAAAAAGGTTTTTAGAATAAACTTATTGAATTAATACGTATATTTACAATATGAAAACATTTGTAACATCAGATACGCATTTTTATCATGCGAATATGATAACTTGGGAGAGTATGCCTAAGCGGTATCTTTTTAATTCTCAAAAAGGTATAGAAAAAGGAAGTGATGATTTTATAAGAGATTTATTAATGCAAGATGTGATAGTAATGAACGAAACACTTATAAATAATTGGAATTCAGTTGTTGGTAAAAATGATTTGGTTTATCATCTTGGAGATTTTGCTTTCGCATCACCAAACAAAATAAGAGAAATTGTAAGTAGATTAAATGGTAGAATACATTTGATTAATGGTAATCATGAAAATTGGAAAACATTAAAGAAAATAAAAGATTTATTTATTGCTACTGAACCATATAAAGAAATTAAATATCAATTTCAAGATAAAACATATCATATTATAATGATGCATTATCCAATACAACAATGGAATAGAATGCATTATAATTCTATGATGTTATGTGGTCATTCACATGGTTCAATATTACATGATGTTCGAGAAGGACATATTAAATATGATGTTGGTGTTGATACTGAACTTGCTGATTTTAAACCAATACTTATAGATGATCTAATTATTAATACACAAAAAATAATTTTAGATTTTTAATGAAGAAAGATAAAATAAAAAATAAAAAAATCATAATTAATATTTCTAATGAAAAAAAAGAATTAGAAAAATATGGTTTTATTGATATATATTTAATTAAAGATAAATATAACCGACAACATTTATTGAATAAAAAATTAAAAGTATATAATGTACTAATTAATATGATTTCTTCGACAACAGTACATAAAAATTATGATATTTGTAAATATTTTTACGTATCTGAAAATGATGTTCTTAAATATAGAATAGATGATGACGAAATAGGTTTTTATTTACATGTTGATGATTGTGTGTTTGTTCGAGTACAAAAAATCAAAAGATTATTTGAAGATTGATATTTTATATTAAATGTTAAATAAACATTTCAATATATTTTGACTATAAGAGTTATGAAGAATAAAGAAATTGAACGCAAATTTTTAGTAGACTTAAAAATGATACCATTTGATATAATTGATATGGAATATGGTGATATTAGTCAAGGATATATTACTTCAATCGATAATACATTTTCATTTAGAATTAGACAAACATTAAAAATGGACTCATCGAAGACAAAAATCGGTGAAAAATACACACAAACAATTAAGAGTAATGAAACAAAAATTCGTGATGAATATGAAATTGAATTAAATAAAGAACAATTTTCAACATTATGGAAGTTATGTATGTATAATTCTATTCATAAATATAGGTATGAATTACCATATGAAAATCATACATTAGAATTAGATATTTATAAAAATGAATTATCTGATTTAGTAACTATTGAAGTGGAGTTTGGAACTATTGAAGAATGTGATAATTTCATACCTCCAAAATGGTTTGGTAAAGAAGTAACAGAAGACAATGCGTATAAAAATGTTAATTTAGCATTAAATAAAGGAGTTGTACATAATTTCTATTTGATGGCAAACGAAGCATATGATGAAATTGAAAAAGATTTTCAGGAAAAAAACATACAATCGATTATTGAAAAATCAATGGTAGTAATAAATGAACATGAATATATCCAATATTTACAACATATATCTACATTAGCATTGAATACTATGCTAAATAAATCGCATGGTGATAAAGTAATAGATGATTTCAACCATACAATAAGAAAGATATGTGTTTTTCTTATTAATAAAATTAGAACAGCAGAAAAACAAAAATAGAAAAAAATGACTTTTTTTTAAGAATATATAAAAAAGATTTGGTGAAAAGAAAACTTTTATTTATCTTTGCACTATAATAAAAAGAAATAAAAAATTAAAATATAATAAATATGGGCGGAGATGCTTAAATAAAAAAACAAAAACAATGAACAAGACAATGAACATATCGATTGACTTACAACTGTTACAGTTGCAACTTTCTTTACAAATACAGAGAGGGAATGGTCGATATATGTCTAAAAATATAGTTAGGTGAAACTAAAAAAGTTAGGACAAATATAAAGACCATTCAGAAATGAATGGTCTTTTTTTTTGTTTAAAAAGTTAAATTGGCTTATGATGTAATGGTAGCATCCAACCTTTTGGCGGTTGTTGTTCGGGTTCAAGTCCTGATAAGCCATCAAAAGTTCAATAATTAATTATTGAACTTTCAGAATTAATTTATAGATAAAAGAATATATTAATTATGAAAAAAAATAAAAAAGATGAAAAAAGATGAATTGTATATTTGGTTAAAAAAAGGATGGATTAAAGGTAGAAAAATAAAGTAATGCTCTGTTAGTTCAATGGTTAGAATGGGAGGCTTATATCCTCTTGACAATGGTTCAATTCCATTACAGAGTACAGATGGACGGGTGACATAAAAACGAAAGGCAGAGTATCCGGTTTTAGAAACCGGGGTTTTGTGGGTTCGAATCCCACCTCGTCTACAAATGTCGCAGTGGTGTAATGGTAGCCACACCAGGTTTAAGCCCTGGCGCACAGTAATGTGCGTGTGAGTTCGAATCTCACCTGCGATACAAAAATTTAAAAGTCATATTTTATCTTAAAAATATGACTTTTCATAATTAATATATAAAGAAAAAATTATATTAATTATGAAATATGAAAAAGAAAAATTAAAAAAAATAGTTGAAGAGAGTTTATCAATAGCTGATGTGTGTAGAAAATTAAATATAAGACCAATAGGAGGAAATTATAAAACAATAAAAAAATATATTAAAATATATGAAATTGATAATTCACATTTTACTGGACAAGGTTGGAATGTTGGTAAAAGATTTAAGCCATTCTGTAAAAAATATACATTGAAAGAAATAATGGTTAAAAATTCAACATATACTGATAGTAACAAATTAAAACAAAGACTAATTGAAGAAAATATATTAGAATATAAATGTAATGAATGTGGATTAACTGATTGGGAAGGTAAATATATCTCTTTACATTTAGATCATATTAATGGTAATAATATGGATAATAGAAAAAATAATCTAAGGTTATTGTGTCCAAATTGTCATAGTCAAACAGAAACATATTGTGGAAAGAAAAAAGCAACAAGCAAAAAATCTGATTATAAAGAGAAAATATATAGAAAATATTCTAAGCAGATAAAAATTAATATCAAAAAACTAAATATAAAAAAATATAAAGTAAATAAGGAAAAATATTGTTCTTGTGGTAAAGAAATAACCAAAATGGCAGTACAATGTTTAGAATGTTTACACAAGAAACAAAGAAAAATAAAAAACAGACCTACAAAAGAACAATTATTAAAAGATATAAAAGAAACGTCTTATTCTGCAACCGGTAGAAAATATGGTGTTAGTGATAATACAATTAGAAAATGGTTAAGACATTAATATTTCTTTTTCTTTTTCTTAATTATTTTATTTGGATTAGAAGTATCAAAAATACTAAAATCAATATCATATATACCAGATATTTCACTGAAATGTTCTTCAACCTTATCAATGTTTCTTATATCATCATCAGAAAAACCTAACCTAACTTTACTATTGATTTCTTTACCATATGAATTGATTTTATTAATAAAATCATTTAATGCTAATATTTTTAACTTTTCTGGATTTTCAGCACCACCTTCAACATCATATTTTGATTCAAAACTTGGTGATGAAATACCAATAAAATCACATAAATCAAGATATTGTTCAATTAATATATCAGGTTCAATATCATCTATTATATTAAAATCACTAATAAATAAATCCTTATAAGCTATTAGATTAGCAATCATATGATCTTTTTGTTCAGATGTTAAAACATTATCAATAATATATTGTATTGCTTTTTTAATGCTGTTGTGTTCGTGCCCTCTTGCTGTTATGATTGCGAATAATGAACCATTAGATAATGAATGTAAAAAGATATACCAACTTGGACCAAATGCTTTATTATTTATTGCTGTTATACAATCATCTAAAAAAGCATCATCACATCTTTCACCAAAATCTATAAATTCTGTATATGATTTTTCATGATCTCGCCAATCATCTAATATTCTAATTTCAGCGTATTTTGATGTTGATACATTTTTATCTATCCATTTATCATCAATTAATTGTTGCATATGAATTAATGTTGGCATAAATAATATATTATCATCCCAATCAAAAGCATAGTATTTCATCTTTTGATTTTTTTGATTTTTTGTTAAATACATATTTATTCTTTTTTAATAAAAAACAAAGATAGTAATTATTTTTCTTATATGAAAATAAAAAATGACTTTTTTTTATTTATATATAAGATTAATTAAAAAAAATATAATATTATGAACGATTTAAAACATTTAAAGACATTTGAAAATTTCACATATGATGAAAATGATATAATCGAAGAAGGATTGTGGAATGGCATACCTTCAGAAAAGAAATTTAAAGCAAAAATGGCACAATATACCGCAGAAAAAGGTGAGCCTGCTGATCCATATCAAATTGCTGCAACATTTAAATTTGGACTTAAAAATCAATTGGTGGGTGGTAATCTACATAAACATTATTTTGCTGTTAATAATAATGCTGGTGATTGGGTAAGTCCAATTAAATTAGTATCTTATGGTGGCGGAGGTAAAGATGCTTCAAGTAATAATGCCGAAAAAGCCGTGACTAATGATACATTAAAAGCAGAATATTTAAAAGATGGTATCGATTTAGATAATATCGCTTAGATAATATCGCTTAGATAATATAAAGGATAAAAAAGAGAATACTTTAAAGTATTCTCTTTTTTATGTTTAATAAATAAAATTTGTTAGTAAAGAAATCTCGAATATATTTAATTTATTTCTACCTAATAAAATTAGTTTTACATTATCTAAATCAACACTACTAGGTAACACTAATGGAAAACTTAATAAAGAATACAGCGAAAAGAATAAAAAATATATATTAATAAATGGTAGTAATATAGATAAGAAAACTAATATTAATGGTGCTAAACTAATTAAAATATTTTTGATATAGTTGTTAGATAAATTATAATCAACTAAACCAAAGCTACCATTAATTGGATTCTCAATAAAAAATCTCATAGGTTTAATAAACATTAATAATATCATTAAGAAATGGGTCAATTCATGTAAAAATAACATAGGTAGTATGAAAAAATTATACATGATTTTCAATAGTGATTGTTTTTTTGAAATAATCTGTTTTTTCTTGATATTCATTTCCTTAACATAATTTTCAAATGTGAAATCTGAATCATCTTCATAAATATCATCTAAATTATATTTATTACTAATTTCTATGTGTTTTTCGACTATTTCTTTAATTTCTTCCATTTTCATAGAACAAATATACATCAAAATAAATTAACCACCAAACATTTTATCATATATTTTTTTTATATATAGTATATGATAACAAAATTCACAACATATATAAATGAAAATGTCAATGAAAGTGGTATATTTTCAGTCAATTTAAATGGACAATTATTGGTTTTCAAATTAAGATTTTCAAATGAAATCTTAATTATTTTAGAAGATGAAATATATCAAGAACTTTCTATTACTATACCAGATTCAAAAAATTTAAATGATACAGAATTTTATTTAAATCCTGATGTTGATGAGAAAATAGTTGATGTATTAGTTAATGAAAATTTCATAGAAAAACTTGACAAAGAAAGTATTGCTGGTGAACAAAAAACAAATTTATATACTTTAATATGAAAAACATAAAAACATATAAACTATTTGAAAATGTAAAAAATAGGGATTATGCGAATATTGTATTATTAGAGCAAGATTTGGATTTAGTTTTAGTTGATATTGAAAATGATATTGAAGTAGGTATTATTGGATTATATCCAGTTGAACCACAAGATGATAATTTTGATTATGGTCAAGTTGGTTCTGTTGGTGCTGAAAGAGGTTATGGTTTTAATCTTTATAAATTTGCTTTATATGAATTTTGGTTAAGACATAAAAAACCAATAATGCCTAGTAGAGATGGTGATGTAACAGGTGAAGCAATGAATGTTTGGTTAAAATTATATAATGATTCATCAATTAAGAAAAATACATTAAAATGGGAAGATGATGAATTTACACTTTCAATAATGTTTGGAGAACAAGATTATTATACTTTAGAAGAAAAAGAAGAAATATATCAGGATTTTTTAGAAAATGGTGAAGATTTAAAAAATGATGAAGAAATTAAAATATTTAATACCGAATTTATTTTAGATACTGAACCAAATATGTTTTATGATTTAAAAGAAAAAGGTGAAGAATATAAAAAATCACACCCAGATTGGAAACATCATTTTGATATAGATTATTCTGCATTCTTTATTTAATATATAGATTATGAAAATAAGTGAAAAATTATTAGATGGTGGTGGTATTCAATTGATATTGGATAAAGAACCATCAATATATGGTGAAATTAAATTAGAAAATGATTTATATGTTATAGATTATTGGTATAAAGCAATTTTTCAAAATCAATTTCATGAAGATACAATGGACGATGCAAAAGCAAAATTAAAAAATCTTTTAATTAATGCTTATAAAGAATTTCAATTAGATGAGAGAAATGTTTACACATTTAAACAATTTCTTAATGAAAGTAATACAGAAAAAGAATTAGGTGAAATTGATTTTTCTACATTAAAAGATATTATTAGACTTGGTGATACAAAAAATTTAAAAGATATGATTGAATATTTAAATTTATCTAAATCAGAAATAAATACAATTAGAAATAATAGAGATTTATTAATATATGCGATATATAGTGATATAGAAATGGTTCAATACTTATTATCAATTGGTGCTGATACAAATAACATTAAAATGAAAGAACAAAATAGTGCTTTAATACATGCTATACTTTCAGAATCTGAACATAGAATAGAAGATGATGTTATAGATGTATTGATTAAAAATGGTGCTGACATTAATCATGTAGGACAAAGACAAAAAACACCATTGATGTTTTCAATAAACTGGTTTGATATGACATCAATAACACACAAATTAATACAATATGGTGCTGATTGGAATCTTAAAGATGAAAATGGTGATACATTTGTTGATTATCTTAATGATAAAAATAAAAGAACATTAGAATATAATTATCATGATATATATGATAGATATACTATAAAACATAAAGCAACAGATTTTAATCTGTAAAAAAAAAAGAATATAAAATGGAATATAAAAATTTACATTCATATGGCAAATTTCTAAATGAAAAATTTAGATTATTTGAAAGTGATGAAATAGAAGACAAGGCTAAGAAAGCTGAAGCAGATTATCAAAATAAAATTTTAGTTAAAGATCCTAATAATCCATTAGATGAAGCAATCAATTCAAAGATTGATTTAGTTAAAGAAAAAACAGATATTTATGTTAAAGATGAAGATGGTAAACAAATATATTCTGCTTTTGCTTACAGACAATTAAAACTTGTTGATTTGAAAGAACATATAATCAAATTAAAAAGTGAGTATTTTATTAATAATGAAAAAGGTGATGAAAACGCACAAAGCGGAGAAACAAATGAAAGTTTAAATGAAGGTTTTTTGAAAAAAATGTTTGATTTAGCAGTTAAGAAAACTAAATTATATGCTTCTAAAATAAAAGCATCTAAAAAACTTGATCCAATTTTTGAAGAAGCAACCAAATCAATAAGTAAATTATTTCAAGATAAAAAATTAGTTGATGGTTTTAAAAAAGCAAATGCGGATAAAGAGCAATTAAAAAAACAAATAGAACAAACAGGAAAAGAAACAGGCGAACTTGTTAAATCAACCTCAGATGAAGTAGAAAATGCTGCGAATAGTAATGCTCAAAAAGAAACTGGTGAAGATGCTTTCAAAACTGGTGAAATATATACATATGAAAATGGTGAAGGTACAAAAGTTAGAGTAGTGATCACATCTACTAAACCATTAGAAGCAATTAGAGTTTCTGATGATGATAAAACCAAAAAAGTAGGAGAACAAGAACTTAGAAGTGAAGATGAAATTAAAAAAGATAATGAATTTAAACCAGATGCCGAAAATATATCACCTATCGGAGATGATAATAAAAAAGATGCTGAAAATAAATTAGTAGATGATATTAAGAAGGCTAAAGAACTGATACAGAAATAAGTTTAATTAAATATAATAAAAACTCAAAAAGATTAGCAACCTTTTTGAGTTTTTTTAGTCTTAATAATATGATTAAGAGATTTATGATAAATGTGTTATTAGTAATATCAATATTGTTAGCAATAATTATGATATCCTTAATGATATATACATCATTATAAATTAAAATTCTTTGCGGTTTTATGACTTTTATATTGTTTCATGTTTTCTGGATATAATTCAGTTAAAGTATCTAACACAGTTGTATGACAATAATCTAAAAAATATCTACCAGAATGATCTTTATTCCACCAATCAGCATCTTTATCAATAATATATTTTAATGTTTTCCAATTATTAAAACTCAAAGAAGCATATGTAATTAATGGTGCACCATTAATTATTACATCAATATTACCACCTAATTTTAAATATTCTTGTACTTTATTAATTTCTGTAGAAGTTCTTTCAATATGTAACAAAAAATAATCTATTTTTTCTTGATTATCCATATCAACATACAACTTTTCAAGTAAATTATTTTTTTTTGAAATCTTTAAAATTAATAATTTTATTCATAATAGTATATATAAAAAACAATATTGGGAAAAATGTATATACTTATTATGATAGTTAAAAATAATGATAAAGATAAATTTAATACTCGTTTTCTTACCGTATATAAAGAGGATGAATATCATTTTTTTGTACGTAATAAAGAAAATGTCATACAAGGTTTTTATAAAAAACACTTTGATATATTAACTAAAAAAGAAGAACGAAGATATAAAATAAAAAGATTATTGACAGAAGGTGATGAACCTGAAATAATAATTAATAAAATTGATTTTGAAATAAAACAAATAACTGTCGAATGGAGTGGTAAATATCCAAATCATTGTTCTGGTGAATGGAATATAATGATTGAACAATTTGAATTACCAATACCAGAAAGTTATATTAATAGTAATATGGGTACACCTGGTGAATACCAATCATTTTCATTTGATGAAAATTGTTCTGAAGAATGGTCAAGTTATTATGATTCAGGTGATAATGATAATAGATTATATTTTTGGATAAAATATTCATTAGAATGTTTAGAAGATGCTTACGCATTAAATTTTAACATTGATAAAAAATTAATTAATAGAATTATTTCTAAAATAAGTGATGAAGATTGGCGTGGTGGTTCTTGTGGAGGTTGTATATAATGGGTGTGATTAAAATAGATAAAATGATTGATGGTATAGCACTATATGTCGATCTTATAATGGAAGATGATAAAATCATTGTTGGTAGAAAAGGTAATACTGCTAATTTCATAATAACAAATGCAACAACAATGGATATCATATTACATCATTTAGAAAAAGAAGAGAGAAAATCAAAAATTAATAATTTATTAGGAATAGAAGTAACTTTATCAAAAAAAGAGAATATAATAGATAAGGTTAAAAAAATCAGAAATGGTTTAAAAAAATAAAAAGTATGAATGGCAAAAAAAAGAATATCGACACAGAAAGCATCTTATAAGATAAGTTTAGATAAACTTGAAATATTAAATTCTAAAATGAAAGATTTAACAAAATTAGATAAATCGATTTTTCTTAAATTAGATAACGAAACATTATTACTATATTCATTAGTAGGTAAAGGAGCAAATATACACTCTTTTAAATCACATACTATGAAAATTAAAGAAACATTTAATGTTATTAAAGATGAATTAGAAGAAGAAATCTTATATAAAATCTTAGATGGTAAACGCTTTACTAATTCTATATCAATGTTTATCAAATATATGAGAAGTCAAAAAATATTTGATGATGTTGAATTTCAATTATCATATTATCCAGAAACATTTATCTGTGAGAAATTGATGATAAAGAATAAAAAAAGTAAAGAAATAACTCCTGGTGAGAAACCAGAAAATAATGAAGATATCGATACTGATCAAATTGAAGATTTAATGGATATAGATTTAACAAACTATAACTTTGATTTAGAAGAAGATAGTTTTAAATATATTAAATCAAAAGCAGGTATAGAAAAAGATAATGATGTTTTATATATGAATATCAAAGATGAAAAATTATCAATCGGTGAAAACCGTTGGGATTTAGAAATATGTGAAATTGCTGGATTAGAAGATGAAACAGTATCATTTCCAAAGAAATATTTCAATTGTATTAATTTTGAAGTTGATTCAAATATGAAAATATATGTTGCTGAAACATATTTACTTATATTAGGTGAAACATCAAATTTATTAATTAGTGTAGAATTTAGTGTATAAAAAAAGAGAAAATATGTTGTTAGAAGGAGTAGGTTATAGTGGGTTATAGTGGGTTATAGTGGGTTATAGTGGGTTATAGTGGGTTATAGTAATTATGATGATTATTCAATGTATGTATCATCAAGAGAACAAAATTTAGTCTTTAATAAAAGAGATTTTATTGATTATATTGTTGTATTATATCCAGGTAAAAAAGTAAAAGATATATTTGAACTAGTTTATGTCATTGATGAAACATTGAAAAATTATGATTTAGTGAAACTTGAAAATTATCTTGAAAGTAAATTTCCGATAGCAAATATTAATTGGGATAAAGTAGAATTATATCAATTAATATTTATCGATATAGAAAATAAACGGAAACAATATAATATAGAAGATATAAATGAATTATTAATAAAAATATCAAGTAATTTGTTGTACTCAGAATATGTTAAATTAAATCAACTATTAAATAGAAATAATTTACAAGATTTCTGTCAATTATATTATCGTATATTTAATATGAAAGAATTAAAAGAAAAATTAATTTTAGATTTAAACCGTAAAAAGAAAATAGATAGATTAACTGATGATAACAATAAAAAGCCATTATGAAGTCGTCAATGTTGAAATTGATGATATAGAATATCAAAGAATATATGTACCAGATAAAAATCAGTTATCTTGGGGTAGTGACTTTAAAGATTATGTTTATGATAATAAACAACAAAGTTGGTTTGAATATTCAAAAAGAAGAAATAAATATACAAAATTAGAAACTTGTTGGATAGAAGATGAATATAACAAGTATAAAAGATATAGTAAAATTAAAAATTTATTAAAAGAAGATTAAATTATGATAGATGCGTTATTTACAGAATTAAACAGAGATGTGATGAATATATTTCATGACTCAAAAGACACAGAATTTGAAATATCAAAAGAAATTAGAAATAATACTTTTAAATTTCTTAAAATGTTAGATAATAAAGTATTAAATCAAATAGATGATGTTTACCCAAATCCAAACGGCACAATATCCTTTGATTTTCAAGATAGTAGTTCATTAGAAATAGGAACTAATACGATGTCTTATTTTATAGAAAGAAGTCCTATCACGTATGCAAATAAAAAAGAAATCATATTAGATGAAGTAAATGTTTTTAATGATTATATCATTGAGAATATAAAGAAATAATGAAGTGGTTCAATAAAGAAATAAAAAGTAAGATCATAATTAGAAGTTGTGTAGGTTGTATTATACCAAATAATGCTATATTAATTGGTAAAGGCACTTATATTCGATTAGATAAAGGTAAGAAGATAGACGAACCATATTATGATTATGAAATCGAAGAAGATTTCTTAGATGATTTTATAGATCAAAATTACATACAATTAATTAAATATAGTTTAATTGATGAAGAAAAAGTAGAAAATCCAGACGATAAGAATCCTGTCAAAGAAACAACATTGAGAGGTTATGCAAGAGAAGTGAAAAATAATTAGGTTTATTTATAATTTTTATTTATATTTGCATAAAATATGATTATTAACTTTTAAACTAAAAGTGATGAATACAAAAATAACATTTTATTATACTGATTTCAAATATGGTGAGTTTGGAAAAACCATATTTGAAACCATTATCGAAGGTACTCCTTTTGAAGATATTAATGATGCTATCGAATGGGAAGAAAATGATATATTTGATTCAATTTGGTCAGAATTTGATTTTAGTTTAATTTTTGATAGAATTGTAATGGGTTATGAAGAAACAGAAAAACCTATTAAAGATGTTGAAATAATCAAACATGAAATTGGTACTCTTACTTTCAGAAAAAAGAAGATAAAAAAAATCAAGTAAAGATGTTATTATTTCTGAAAGTAAATCAATAGATAAAAGTCTTGAAGAGATAGAAAAATCTATTGATTTATATAGAGAAGAAACAAAGAAAATTGAAGCAGAGACTAAAAAATTAAGAGAAGAAAGATTAGGCATTGAAGAAAAAACAAAAGAGATTGAAAAATCTATTGATGTAATTAAATCTGAAACAAAGAAAATTGTCGCAGAAACGAAAATTCTTAAACGATTAAAGAAGAAAGAGAAAGAGAAAAAGAAAGAGAAAAGAGAATATACTTCTTGTTGGATAGAACCTGATGGCACTGTACATGAACTCGCTTTTGCTCAACATAATGAGTTTGCTTCTGATTGGTTACAAGAAAGAATTGGATTAAGTGCAATGGTTCATGATTCAAGATATGCTTATGAGCAATTACAAGAAGATTTTGGATGGTTACGAATTTTAGGATGGAGTGATCCACCTTCATTTGTTTTTCCATTGAAATTCACACCAAAACAAAAAATAGCAGTAAGAGATTATTGTATGAGAGAACGCATAGATGTTCCAGAAAGATTAAAAAGTTAGAAATTTTAAAATATATAGTTATGGGAAAACCAAATGGTTTAGCACAAAGAATGAAAGAGTATTATCAAGATGCTTATAATATTATACTTACTAAAAGATCAAATGTTATAATCCGTCTTGATGGTAAATCTTTTGGTAAATATACAAAAGGATTAGAAACTCCTTTTGATACGGGATTTATGGAAGATATGAACGCAACTGCGAAATATCTTGCTAAGAAAATACAAGGATGTAAATTTGCTTATGTCCAAAGCGATGAAATAAGTCTATTATTAACTGATTATGATACGTTTGAAACTGATGCCTGGTTCGGTAATAAATTACAAAAAATTGTATCTGTCACTGCAAGTATGGCAACATCAGAATTTAATCGAGTAAGACTAATGAGGTTGTGTGATGAATTCACAAAAAATAACTCATATGTAGATGCTTCTGATATTGAAAAGTTTAGAATGGGTGAATTTGATAGTCGAGCATTTATCATACCAGATGCTGAAGAAGTAGTTAATTATTTTCTTTGGCGACAACAAGATGCTACAAGAAATAGTATTTCTATGGCTGGTCAAAAATACTTTAAATCAGATATGTTTAAGAAAAATACTGATGAAGTACAAGAAATGTTATTTCAACGTGAAGGTATAAATTGGAATAATTATCCTGTTCGTTTTAAACGAGGTGGTTGTTTCAAAAAGATTGAAGTTATTGGTAACACAGGACCATTATTCATTAAAGGTGATTTACCTGGTACATCAAAAGAATGGTGTGAATTAGATACACCAATTTTTTCAAAAGATAGAGATTTTATTTTAGAAACTTTTAAACCGAAAGAATAAATGGAAGACAAATATTTACAATTAAAACAACTTTTGACGAATTTTGGTTCCGAATTTAGTATCGATGATGAATATATTAAAAAATATTTTGATTTTGATACATATGAAAATTTTTCATATGGTAAATCAGAAGCAAAATTAGTAACATATTATCATGTGAATATATCTATCGATAAACAAGAATTAAAAATCAATAGAACTATTGAACAATTATATTCATTACCAGAAGATGAAATATATGAAACATTTGCTGATATTTATTCTGAAACAGAAATAAGCAGAAAGGATATATTAAGTGCAATTGATTCTATGTATGAAAAATTCCTCACTAATATTGAAAGTGCAATTGATGATATTGCGAAAGATGAATATAATACTCGAATGGATAGAATTGCGAAAGAAAAAGAAGATGAAATCCGTATTCAACAACGTAAAGAGCATTTAAATGATCATGTTTCTAATGGTAAGAAAGTATTTAAAAATACAATAAGAAAGAAAAAAATTAATAATTTATCTGATGATAAATGATTTAACACCGGTATCATATACAATTTTTATTGATGTTCATATGAAAAGTAATAATACTATTATTTTAAAAACGTTTTTTACAATACACAATAATAAACCTCCAAAAGTAGGTGATAAGATTAATAGAAATGGTGTAAATTATTATGAAAAAGTCACATCAATTAGAAAAAATTATACTAAAAACCAAAAAAGAATAATAAAAATTAATAATTTAAAAAAAGAATAAATGAGTTGGATAACAATAATAATAGTAACGGTATTTTTTGTGAGTATGTTTCTATATGGATATAGATTCGATAGTTGGTCAAGTACGAGAGATAATTTTCAGATGCCTGCTGTTATAATAGGTGGACTTTTTGTATTATTTTCAGGAATCTATTCATTTGCTTCAGGTGGTAAAATAATATTGAATGAAATTAAACCTGTTTATTTACACAAATCTGAAAATAATGTCTATGTTGAATTTAATGTAAAAGATAGTATTTATACATTTATATATTCTGATATTAGATCATATAAACAAATTGACACTAATACAACTTTTTATTATTATAAAACATATAATTTATATGATCGTGTTTCTCGTGAAGATATTGCTGTTCAGAAAAAGTTTTTTGGAATAAAAAAAGAAGAATTAAATACAAAAATTATAAACAGATGGTAAACGTATTTAATCATTACGACTCAAAAGATGTTCAAATTAATAAACAAAAAAGTTTTGTTAGAAAATTAGAAAGGCGAATAGGTAATTTTTATGCGTTTATTGTATTGAACTCAATAGCACTTATGATTTTCTTAACATTATTCTTTATGTTTGTTTATACGCAAGGTACAACTTTCGATATTTCATTATCAGTTGTTATATTATCACTATACGCATTTGTTATTTCTCGTGATAGTTATCGATTAAATAAACATCGCATATTATATTCAAAAGAAGGAAAAATTTTAGAAAGATTAGAAGAAAGTGATGAAGAACGTACAAAAAGATTAAGAAAATCTAAAATTAATAATATTAAAAATGCGATAAAAAAATCAGAAAATACTTGATTTTTAATTTTTTTTATCCGTATATTTGTATTACTACAATGAAATGTAAGTCTATGATATGCCCGGCAGTACCGGACATTAGATTGTGAAAGTTTTCCGGAGAGGAAGTAAAGCCGAATATGAGCGTTAGTTTGTACAGGTCACTACCAAGAATAAGGTATCAGTGGTAAAGACAAATCATTCAAAACATTTTATTTGTAGTTTTTATTAATTAAATATTCTTACTATGATACATTATAAGAAAAAAGAAAAGAAATTCAAAAATAATATCTGTAAAACATTTAGTCACATTGATGAAAATGGTAATAAGGTTTGGAAACCAAAAAAGAAATTTGATACATTAGATGATGCTATTGAAGCCTGTAAACATATCAATGGATTAGACAAAACAATACATAAAGTTGTATCTTATAAATGTACAGTTTGTCACAAATATCATATTGGTAGAAATGGTAAATTAGTTAAACACAAATAAAAAAAGACTATCAAATGATAGTCTTTTCTTTTTTCTAAACTTTTGAGATTTCAAAACTCCACATTTCTGGGAAATCCGCTAATCTTGATCGTTTTTTCGCTTTCTCCAAAGCAAGAGCATATTCTTTTTCATAATTCTCTCTCTTTGACTTCGCATTAATAACTACATACTGTGTTTCAACAAAGTATGTTGGGGCTTGTGAACCAGTCTGACTAGTTGGCACTACCTTCCAAGTTGATTTAATTGTACTCATTTTATTGCTAAAATGAATACTTACGAACTATTTATATCTCTCATAATTTTATATATTTATACTTTTTATAGAACTTTTTCCAGAAAAAGTTGTTTTATTTAATTATTTTCCCTATTTTTGTTTTAAATAATTTAATTATGAAAAGAACAGATAATGAAATAAATAAAAAAATCGATGAATTGATTGCTAATTCGGATAATTTCACTGAATTAGATATAGATTATATTGAAGGTGATTCAGAAGTAGTTTTTGATTCTTGTGAAACAAAAAGAACATTAGAAAATTTTGTTAAATGGTTAAAAGGAGAAAAATAATATGGATAAAATTGTAGATTGGTTATTTCTAACTAAATTAGGTTATATTGTATCAAGTTTTTTATTTTCATTTTTTGCATCAATTTTTTTGGTAGAAGATATAAAACATTTTATAGGTTCGGTAATATTCGGTACGTTTATTTTAATATTATTCGGAATTGAATATCTTATAAAAGAAAATCATTGGTATAAAATAATAAAATAATAAAATAATAAAATAATAAAATAATGAAAATATTAAAATTAAAAAATTCAAGTAGATTTCATGAATATGAAGATGATATTAAAAAATTCGGAACATTCAAGACAACTGAAGTAACTAACGCAAGTGAATATTTTGATCCTGGTGAAGAAATCGAATTTTTATAAAGTATTATTAGAATTT
>Ga0256827_10001009_pt1 | contig 17800 bp, 14 predicted proteins | sample CV84metaG_FD_185977 | JGI IMG/M metagenome (GOLD analysis project Ga0256827, IMG submission 185977) | Hydrothermal vent microbial communities from East Pacific Rise, Pacific Ocean - CV84 | ecosystem: Environmental > Aquatic > Marine > Hydrothermal vents | place: Pacific Ocean: East Pacific Rise... | reverse complement strand
TTTTAATCTTTTTAGTACTACAATTAGGGATATTAATAAACAAAGGATTAAAATGTTAGCAGAATACAGAGCTGAAATTACAGAATTAAAACAGAGTAATGCACACTTTACAAAAATTTTTGAGAAACACAATAAACTTGATCAAGATGTTAAAGATGCAGAGCATGGTAGAGTAGGAATGAGTGATGTTGAGATTGAAAAAATGAAAAAAGAGAAGCTCTTGTTAAAAGATGAAATGCTTAAGATGATTTTAGAGCATAAAAACGCGTAATTTAAAGAGTAAGGTATATTGAAAAATATACTTTACTTGTAGTACTTTTGTAAAAAAGCATTAAGCTGATTTGCAAAACTTTGGGCATCTTTTACTCCAAAAGCTTTGGGTCCTCCTGTCATCTCTCCAGCGTCTCGCATCTCTTGCATAAAATTTCTCATGGTTAGGTACTGTTTTATGTTTTCAACACTATATAGTTCACCCCTATGGTCAATGGCATGAGCATTTTTACTAATAATTCTGTCAGCTAAAGGAATGTCAGCTGTAATAACCAAGTCACTCTCTTTTGTCATCTCTACAATTTTATGATCAGCTTCATCTGCACCAGCATCGACGATGAGGTACTCAATATATTTTGATTTTCCTACATTTATTTTTTTGTTTGCAACAACATATGTTTTTAACTTTAATCGTTCTATGGCTTTTAAAACAATTGGCTTAAGCAAGTTTGGAAAGGCATCTCCATCTATGAACAGAGTCATTATCTTATCCATCCCATAATGTAACCATTTAAAAACCAAAAGAGCAGAGCAGAGGCAATGAGTGTAATGATGAGGTATAGGAGCTTTTTGTCTTTTAAAATCTCGATAAGTCTGTGAAATCCAACCTCTCTAATGGTTAAAATGAAGAGTGTCCAACCACCAATACTTCCTGCAAGTGCCAGTCCCATTGCTCCCATATATTGCATAAGAATTAACGAGAAAATCATATTGACTACCAATGCAATGGTTGCAATTTTGGCTGCTTTTCCGTGTCTGTGTGATGCGTAGAGAAACATAGAAAAAAGTTTAGCAAAACCATAAGGTAAAAGTCCAACCATATACATGGCTAAAACATTGGCTGTGTCATGGGTCATGGCAGGGGTAAATTTACCATATTCAAAAAGAAGCCAAACAATTGGCTCTGCAAATATGACACCACCAAGAGCAGAGATTCCTAGTAAGAAGGCAAGTAACCAAAATGCTTTGGCTAAGTTACTGTAAGCACTTTTTTCATCTCCTCTACTTAGTGCTTTAGAGATGGAAGGAAAAAGTGCAGAGGCTGTTGCAATGGCAATGAGACCAAGAGGTAGTTGAAAAAGTAAGTTAGCGTAAAATAGGTACGAGATGGAACCAGTAATAAGAAATGAGGCTAAAAATGTGTCAAGGTATGAGGCAAACTGTGGAGCTGAATTTCCCCAAACGGAAGGAACAAAAAGTTTGTTAAATTTTTTCTCTTCATCTTTAATGTCTTTCTCTTTTCTGTATTTCCATCCTCCTACAAGTAGACGTAGCATATTAAACTTTTTTAGAGCGTAGAGATGCGTTAAAACTTGTAGAAGTCCACCAATGAGAACTGAGAAGCTTAGTGCATAAAGAATGGTTTTTGGGTCATTGTTCATAAAGAGAAAAAGAGCTGTTATCATGGAGATATTGAGTAGAGCAGTTGACATGGCTGTTGTAATGAAATGCTCTTTGTACTGTAAAAGTGTACCCATGAAAGTTACCATGAAAATGAAGTCTAAGTACCAAAAGTTAATGGCTGTAAATGGAGCTGTTTGAGCTATTCTTTCCTCTGCCCAGTTCCACGCAATAATTTTAGTGACAATTTCAGGGAAAATGGTTACGACTAAAGACATGGCAACAATAAAGAGCATAAAACGCATAAAAATTGCTGTAGCAAAGACCCCTTTTTGTTTGGCATCTACGAAAGATGGCATAAAAGCTTGTGTAAATGCACCCTCAGCAAAAATACGTCTGAACATATTTGCAAGTTTAAAGGCAACAAAAAACATATCTGAGTAGCCAGTGGCTCCTAATGTCATAGCTAGAAGTGTGTTTCTACCTAAACCTGTAATACGAGAAAGTAGTATTCCAAAACTGTTGGAGAAGATTGATTTTAATTTCATAGAGTTCTTTTTTAGTTTAATAGCGTAATTTTATCTAAATAAGTAAAATATTAAAAATATTATAATCTCTATAAGTAGATAGTGGTGTAGTTTAAAGGCATATTTAACTATCATTAACTAAAATTATTAAACAGGTATAAAAATGAGTAAAGTATTAGATATAAAGATTAATGATACACTAATATCGATGTTAGAAAAATACGATATGAATGTTGAGCAAATAGACGATTATTTTTTTGTAGATGGACTTTTTCCAGGGATTGTAGCACAAGCATTTGAAATGGAAGATTTTGGTGAATCTGTAGTGGTACAACTAGATATAACGATGTTATTTCCAGAACAACACTTTGTTGAGTCATTTGTAGCACAAGCAGGAACAGTAGACGCTGCAGTGGCAGAAGTGATGGATCAATTTGAAGTTAATGTACTTCATACTTTTATTATGGCGTTTTGGGAAGGTGCAAAAAAAGAGGAGAACGGTGTAGGAACTGATATTTGGGAGATAAATGGTCACCGTTGGCAAGCCGTAGTCTCTAATTATGGATATAGAGGAGCAGAAGAGTTTGACAATGTTATTGACGATTTAGATACACTTTATGTAGCGATTGAAGAGCAGATTAAAGCTTTTCCTGTAAAAGAGGATATTTATGCTATCCGTACAGTTTATACTAATACTCATGAGGGAGAACCTGTAGTTGAAACCTATATTAACAATCAAGAGTTTCCAGCTCTAAATGATGCTGTTTCTAATTTGGGTTGGAAAGCATCTGACAACTTTTATTCAGTTCGTAACTTAGTATTGTTAATGAAATTAAAGGATGAGTCAGAAAAATCTTAATAACAATTTTATTTCTGTTATTTGAGTTTCATTTCTAATAAATCATCTTTGAGCTTGTTGAATCCTCTGTCAATATCATCAGGCTCAATATTGTCATATAAATCTTGATAATAACTATAAATTGTATCTAAACCTTTTCGTACATCAAGCTTAATAAAACTTGTTGGAAATTTACCCATACTTTTTACACCAGCATTGTAACTACTATTACATACAATATCTTTTTTATAGCTAAGGGTAAGTGTATAGTCACAGTTTGAAGTAAAATTATAAAGTTTTCTTAGGTGAGAAGTCAATAGATTTTCCTCTTCAAATGAAGCTAATTTTAAACAGCTAATTGCTGTTGTAACATTTGTATTTTTATGAATAATAGGTTTTTCCCCTCTCTCTTGACAAGAGCTAAGAAGAACGATTATTGCTACTAATATTATGATATTTTTCATAAAGTTTCCCCTTTATTAGACAATTTGCATTATAAAGAGATGAGTTTAATATAGCTTTAAATTATATTTAAAATTTAAGTAGTTTCCGTTAGAATCATAGTATAAACAGAAGTTAAAAATAAATTTATAAAGAAAAAACAATGAAACTTTACGCTCCTTGGGAGAAAGCTTTTAAAAAAGTTGCTACTCCATTCGAACACTTCATTCATGCCCAAACAACAACAGGTATGATTTTGATGTTTATGACACTACTCGCACTTATACTTGCTAATACACCTCTTACAGAAGGTTATAGCCATTTTTTTCATACAAAAATAGATGTAAATGTAGGCTCATGGCAACTTTCACATACGTTTCATCATTGGATAAATGATGGGCTAATGGCAATTTTTTTCTTTTTGATTGGTCTTGAGATAAAAAGAGAAGTTTTGGTAGGTGAACTGTCAAATCTTAAAGTAGCCATTTTACCCATTTTAGCAGCTATTGGTGGTATGATTTTTCCTGCACTTATCTATTTTACTATTAACACTGGTGGAGTAGGTGAAGCAGGTTGGGGAATTCCCATGGCTACTGATATTGCTTTTGCTATTAGTGCTTTAGTGCTTTTAGGAAAAAGAATTCCTACAGCTTTGGTTACTTTTTTAGTGGCACTTGCCATTGTAGATGACCTTGGAGCTGTTTTGGTGATTGCCCTTTTTTATACAGAGCAGATTTATATGTTACCTCTTGCTTTAGCAGGTGGGGCTTTTTTAGTTTTAGTAGCCTTTAATCGTTTTGGTATTCATATGATTTTACCTTACTTCATAATTGGTCTTTTTCTATGGTTTTTCATGTTAGAGTCTGGTGTTCATGCAACCATTGCAGGGGTCATTGCTGCAATGGCAATCCCTTCTAAACCCAAAGAGACAGTAGATGATTTTACCCGACATACAAGAAATTTACTTGATGAGTATGATGGCTATGAGACGACAAACAGTAAAGAGAGTGATGAGAAACAAAAAGCAATTTTGATTAATATTCAAGACAGAATAGAAGCAATGAAGAGTCCATCAGCTAGACTTGAACAAGGCTTACACTTACCTGTGGCACTCATTATTATTCCTCTTTTTGCTTTGGCAAATGCAGGAATAAGCATAGATTTTTCTTCCATTGGTACAACAGTTTTAGAACCCATCTCTTTAGGAATTATTGTTGGACTTATTTTAGGTAAAGTCTTGGGAATTTTTGGCATCTCTTGGTTAGCCATAAAGTTAAAAATAGCACAACTTCCCAAAGGGAGTAGTATGACGCAAATTTTTGGCGTTGCTTTTCTTGGTGGGATTGGGTTTACCATGTCCATTTTTGTAGCAGACTTGGCTTTTGTGGGTCAGCCTGAACTTATCTTTCAAGCTAAAATTGGAATTTTATTGGCTTCTCTTTTGGCTGGTCTTTTTGGTTATTTTTGGCTTAGGGTTTTTTCTAAGAGTGAAAAAATAAAACTTAACTAAATAATAATATAAAATCTTTAGAGAGTGGAATATCTCTTTTAATGAAACTATTAAAAATTAGTATAATTTAAAATAATAGTTTCATTTCTTTACTTTATAATTTAAATAGTTATCTCTTATATGCTAGAGTTACCATCTCTTTATAATAATATGTTATCTTCTAAATATTGTAAAATTCAGGGAAAAAGATGAAAAACAAAAAAACAATTATTACCTATGGAACGTATGATATGCTCCATGAAGGTCATATGAATCTGCTTAGACGAGCTAAAGAGTTGGGAGATTATCTCATTGTGGGTGTTACCGATGAAAATTATGATCGTTCAAGAGGTAAGTTAAATGTTTCACAGAGTACTAAGAAACGGGTTAAAGCTATTGAAGCTTTAGCGTTTGTAGATAAAGTTATTGTTGAAAAACATAAAAACCAAAAAGCAGAAGATATGGTCAAGTATGATGTTGACATTTTTGCTATTGGTGATGATTGGGTAGGGGCTTTTGACTACCTTAATGAGTACACTCATGTTGAGTATTTACCTCGTACAGAAGGTATCTCTAGTACAAAATTAAGAAAAGAGAACTTTGACCTTATTAAACTGGGGATTGTTGGTTTAGGACGTGATACTCAAGCATTTATTGATGAGTCAGCTTTTGTTTCTAATATTAAGATTAATCGTATTTTCTCAGATGACTTTTTAGCTGTTAAAAGGTTTACAAAAGAGAATGAAGTTATTAAATACGGACATGATAATTATGATGAGTTTTTAGATACAGCGATTCAAGCTGTTTATATTGATACCTCATTAGAGGAGCATCATATTCTCATAAAAAAAGCACTTGAAGCTGGAAAACACGTTCTTTGTGAAAATCCTATTGCTTTAGATAAAAATGATTTAAAAGAGTTACTCTCGTTGGCAAAAAAAGAGAAAAAACTTCTTTTAACAGCGTTGAAAACTGCATTCTTACCAGCTTTTAATCAACTGCTTAAAGAGTTAAAAAAAGGTGATATTGGAGAGATTAAAGAGGTGCGAGCAACACGAACATCTCTCTATAAAGAGAAGAATTACTCTGATAAATTTATTGCTCAAGGAGCAACCAATATTCTTTCTGCTTATCCTTCTCTTCTCGTTAATAAAATCTTAGGAAAGAGTAAAGAGATTACTTTTTTTGATCAAAAAGAGGGTGGGTATGACATCTCAAATCTTATTGTTTCAAAACATAAAAATGGTACAGTTGGTGTTTCTCGTGTAGCTGTTGGTGCAAAGTCAGAAGGTGATGCTGTTATCTCTGGTACAAAAGGATATGTCTATATTCCTGCTCCTTGGTGGCTGACTCGTGAATTTTACTTTAGATTTGAAGATACGCATAAGAGTTATCAGTTTAAGTATGAGTTTGAAGGGTGTGGACTACGTTATATGATTGCAGAGTTTGCATCACTTATTCAAAGAGGAAAACGTACTTCTAAAATGTTAAGTCCCTCAGATATGGTCTCTATTAATAGAGTAGTTTTAGAGTACAATGAACAGAATAAAAAAACAAAGAAAAAGGAGAAATAGATGATATATGAAGATTACTATATTTTTACACCAGGACCTGTAAAGATGTCAGATGAGATTTTAGAAGTAGGGGCAAAGCAGACACCATATTTTAGAAATTGTGAGTTTTCAGACGTAACGTATGCTTGTGAAAAAGGACTCATCGATATGGTCAATGCACCAGAGGGTTCAAAAGTTATCTTCTTAACAGCTTCAGGAACAGCTGGTATGGAGTCTGTAGTTATGAACTTACTTAGTAAAGACGACAATGCTTTAGTGGTTCATGGTGGTGGTTTTGGTGGTCGTTTTGTTGACATTTGTAGAGTACATGAAGTACCTCATACAGATTTTAAAGTAAGTAATACTAATCTGCATGACATAGAAACTTTAGCTCCAAAAGAGAACTTTACTTCACTTATTGTTAATGCACATGAGACCTCTGTAGGGCATCTTTATGATTTAAATGCGATGGGTGCTTATGCTAAGAAAAATGATCAGTTGTTTATTGTTGATGCAATCTCTATGCTAGTAACTGATCCTATTGATATGCAATCTCAAAATATTGATGTTGTTATTGCCTCTAGTCAAAAAGGTTTGGCACTCCCTCCTGGGTTAACGATGGTTATTTTAGCTCCAAGAGCTATAGAGAGAGTACAAGATGTTAAGAGTTTGTATTTTAACTTTAAAGATTACTTACGTAATGGTGAGAGAGGGCAAACTCCTTATACTCCTGCTGTCACTATTATGTTACAACTTGAAGCGAGATTAGAGCAGATTAGTAGACGTGGTGGAGTTAGTCAAAGTATTAAAAGAGCAGAAGATATTGCTCACTATTTTAGAGAAAGCATCAAGGCTTTGCCTCTAAAAGCCTATACACCATATATGCCAAATGCTATGACAACATTAACACCTACAGATGGCAAGTCTGCTATGGATATTGTAAATGGACTTGAAGATGGATACAAAGTAATGGTTTGTCCAAATGGTGGTGCAGAACGGGATATTATCTTTAGAGTTTCACACATGGGTGACATGACTAAAGCTTATACAGATGTGCTTATTGATGCACTTTATGACTATTATGGAATGAAGAGAGCATAATGGCAATTGACCCTAAAACACTACGTAAAGCTCAACTGATTATGCTTGAGATGTTGGTTGAATTTGATGCCATTTGTCAAAAGCATAACTTGAAGTATTGGTTAGACTCAGGAACACTTTTGGGTGCTGTACGGCATCAAGGGTTTATTCCTTGGGATGATGATATTGATTTGTCTATGCCAGTAGAAGACTATAGAAAGTTTAAAGATATAGCTAATGATGAACTTTCAGAAAACATCTTTTTTCAAACAAGAGAAACGGATAAAGCGTTTAAATTTGACTATATTAAATTGCGTTCAAATAAAGCTTCTATTGTAGAGTTTCATGAAAAAGATAAGGAGATAAATTATCATCAAGGTGTTTTTGTAGATATTTTCCCTATGTTGACTATTCCAAATACAGAATTTCATAAAGCATTTTATACAGATACTTTTAAGCTTATTAGAGATGTCTCTTCAATTAGTCTTCATACACCAAATGGAAAAGATCATCCAAAGGTAAGAGAAGCTCTGTTGGAAGCATTAAATGAGATGCATGAGGGTTGGAATAAAAAAGATAAAAAAGTTATATATTCTGGTAAAATGCCAGATGTAGCAGCTTGGTTTGATGAGAATGAAATATTTCCATTATCTAAAATTTCTTTTGAAGGCTTAGAGTTTTATGCACCTAAAAATCCACATCATTACCTAAGTGAAATATATTCATTTGATTATACAAAGTTACCTCCTGTGGATAAACGTACGATCCATGCAGATAGTATAGTGTTTAGTTAGAGCGTATTTTCTTAGTAATTTATGCTATACTAAACTATGATACGAAACATAATAATAATTATTTTAATAATAGTAGCAATCTTTTTACTCACCTCTTACTCTAAATCTAGTTCTTTAATATTAAGCTCTAAGGGTGTAACATTGCTAGTAAATAATAAAACAATTTTTTTAGAGGGTAGACATGTAAAAATGACGCCACTTACCTTCTCAAATTTGACAATTATTCAAAGTAAATTGAGTAATGGAGCCTATTATGAAGTTGCTACTTGTGAATCTCTTTACGAGTTTAATCCAGATACAAGTAGTGTTATTAAAACTATTTTTGAAGCAAGAGAATTAGACGAACTTTTCTCTATTGGAGGGGTACGAGCCATTAGAATAACTTTAAAAAATTCTCAAATTATAAATCTTTTTGTAGATGATAATGATATGAAAGAGTTGAAAATATTTTATGGTATCTCATATGATGAGTATTCAAAAATAGTAGAGCGTATATTGGGAAAAAAGTTTAAAGAATTACCTGTTGGTGGGATGTTAGAGTTACCTATGGCAATGACTAAATGGAGTGTTATTCATAATAATTTTGATGGTGTAATTTCATCAATTGATTATTAAAGTTAGAGAAAAAATCTCTAACTTTAAATTGATTTAGACAATTAAAGTGCTACGCTTAATGCTTTTAATGTTTCATAAGTAATGCCACCCGTTGCCAATGAGTTCTCTCTTTGGTATTTATCTAGTGCTAGACGTGTATCACGTCCAAGAACACCATCAATCTTACCTGGATTATATCCTTTATCATGAAGTGCATTTTGAATTTTAAGAATAACATCTTTGTTCATGTTTGTTTGACAAAGAATTCTTTTCCAACTTTGAAATGCATTTGATGTTTTTTCAGTTTTTTGAATAGTTTTATATACTGCTTCAATAGGTGTTTTAATCTCTTGAGCTTTTTCTACTAGTTTTTTAACTTTAACAACTTTATAAGTAGGTTCAATAATAATCTCTTTTGTTGATGCTGGTACATCAAGTACAGTTTTTGTAATTTTTTGTGATTTAGCAGGTGATGCTACAAGACAGATTTCATGACCTGTATATCCTAGTCCTCTTTCAACACTATCACCAACTTTAATCCATGAGAAGTTAGATTTTGAATCAAGTACTTTTTTCTGTATGGTACTTTTAACTTCTGGAATTGTTACGGTTTCTGTTTTAGCTGGTGAGATAAGTTTTTTAACTTTAATTGTTTTAGATACAGCAGGAATTTCAACTACTTTAGTAGTCGCAGGTGATTTAACTACTTTTTTCTTAATGGTTTTATATTTTGCTGGTATTTTAACTAAACACATAATCTCACCAGTTGCACCATCTAGTTTCTGTGCTGGATTTGTACCTTTCTTCCAAACAGTTTTCTCTTTTTCAATTAAAACTTTCTCTTCAGTGTATCCATATGTCGCTGGTACAGTAATAGTTTTTTTAGAAGCTGGTTTAATTTCAATTGTTTTTTCTACCATCTCATATTGAGCTGGAATAACTTTTGTTTTAGTTGTCTCTTTTTGAATAACAACCTCTTCTGTAACTGTTTTGTATGTTTCAGGTGTAAAGTACTCTTTGTAACATGTACCTGGGTGAGTATTTACTAAATCTACCCCTTTGACTTTAGCTGCTGCTAATATTTCATCACTAACTGGTGCAGAGTGTTTTTTTAGACTAATATGCCATGAGTAAGTTGCTGGTTTTGTTTCAATAACTTCTGTAACTTTTTTGTATTTAGCTGGAATGGTAACAAGCTTTTTACCCTTAGGAGTAATTTCCACTTTCTCTTCAGTCCACTCATATTTAGCTGGAATAATAGAGATTTTATTAGATGCTTCTTGTACTAGAACACGCTCTTCTACAGTTTTATATTTTGCCGGGATAACAACTTTAGCATAACACTCTCCAGCTTTTGCGTTAGGTGGAATAAGTGATACTTCTGCATTTATGTAAGTAATAGGTAATAACATTCCTAATAATAGTGATGAATATTTTAATTTCATTGACTTTCCTTTTTTAGTTTAAAGAATTGATGTCAGTAGTATATAGAAAAAATATTGATATGGTATTAAAAAATATTATTTAATATTATATTTTAATTGTTTTTAAGCTAAAAACCTTTTAAAAGAGTGTTATATAGAGTCTCAACAGTTTGGTCGTTTATATGAATAGTTGAGTGTGTGTCATAGAGTTGAAAAATCTCTCTCTTATTTAAAACTTTACCATAAATGCAGTGTGGATGTGTAGGTAAAAATGCACGCATAAGAGCTATATTTTCAGCTAGAACTTCTTCACATACATAACAAAAGCCATTATCATAAAGACGACCTTCATAGTTTAAGAGTTCTATATAAGCTTCAATAGCCAAACGCTTTGGATTTTGTTTATCCCATTTTTTTGCAGCATTCATAAGTAAGTCAAAATAAAAACTTTCAACATCAATAGTATCTTTTAAATGAGGTTCAAAAAGTTTAATGAAATTTTGCCAAATTAATAGATGATTATTTGAAAAAATCCAAGGAAAACTGAGATGTGACAAAGAACGCATATTGGGCATGAAATTATTGTTAGATTCGCTAAGCTCAAAATCGACTAAATTTCCAATTTGAAGGATAGAGTGTCTCGCTCCAAAAAAACGCCAATAACTCTTTACTGAATTACTACTAAGTACTGTAACAATTATATCTTCATTTTTTGCTTTTCGAATATTGATTATGAATCCACGCACTTATAAAATCCTAATAGTGTTACCATAGTATATAGTTTGACTTTTACTTATGTTAATTGTAAATAGAGATAGCAGTTCTAACCCTAGATTTAATGATATTTTAGATATTATCGACCCAATTTTTGGGGAAAAATTCTTTATTGAAACCCTATACAGATATTAATTAAAGGTAGCTTATGCAAGATCTCTTTACGTCATTTAAAGATAACTGTGGTTTTGGGCTTTTAGCGTCAATCGACAATAAACCAACTCATAAAAACTTAGAAGATGCAATTACATCACTCTCACGAATGATGCACCGTGGTGCAGTTGCTGCTGATGGTAAAACAGGAGATGGTTCAGGACTTCTTCTCTCATTACCAAAATCATTTTTTAATAAACAAGCAGCAGCAGAGGGTATTGATTTACCTGAAACTTATGCTGTAGCTATGGTTTTTTCAAATCATGAAGCAGATTTTGATATTATCAATAAAGTATGTGATAATAATGATTTAAATGTTGTTTATACACGGACGGTTCCTGTAGATACTTCTGCACTTGGTGAACAGGCTTTGGAATCTCTTCCTGCAATTAAACAAGTTTTTGTAACTCCAAAATCTGCTGTGGCATCACAACGTTTTGAAGCGTTAATCTATCTTTCTAGAAAAGAGATTGAAGCAGAATTAATTGCTGATAAAAGTTTCTATATTCCATCATTCTCGACATCGGTAGTGTCATATAAAGGGCTTGTAATGCCGACACACATTAAAGAGTTCTATACAGATCTTGCCAATGATGATTTCGAAATTTCATTTTGTCTTTTCCACCAAAGATTCTCTACCAATACACTTCCGGAGTGGAAACTAGCACAACCATTTAGAATGATTGCACATAATGGTGAGATTAACTCTGTTACGGCAAATAGATTTAATGTAGCCTCTAAAATGGCATCTGTAAAATCAGAAGTATTTACTGATGAAGAGATGAATAGACTTAAAAATGTTATTCAGTCAAATATGTCTGATTCTGCTTCTTTAGATAACTTTATGGAGTTTTTAAGAATTAATGGTGTTGATTTCTTTAAAGCTGCACGTTCATTGGTTCCAGCACCTTGGCACAATGCACCACATATGGATCCTGATTTAAAATCATTTTATGAGTATGCAAGTACTTGTTTTGAGCCATGGGATGGACCAGCTGCTGTGAGTATGACTGATGGTCGTTACATTGGTTGTGTACTAGATAGAAATGGACTTAGACCTTCAAAATATATTATTACAACAGATAATAGACTTTTAATCACTTCTGAATATGGAGTTTTAGAACTTCCTGACAATGAAATTGTTGAGCGTGGAAGACTCCAATCTGGAGAGATGATGGGAATTGATTTAAAGTATGGAAAAGTACTTAAGTCAAATGACATTGATGACTATATTAAATCTCTTCATCCATATGATAAATGGTTAAGTAAAAACTTATCTTATCTTCAAGAACATAAGCCTAGTGATGAATTGTTGTTAACAAATATTGCAACAGATGATGGTACGATGGAAGAGAAACAACGTTATTTTAACTATACTCTTGAAGTAATGAGAGAAGTTATTAGACCAATGATTGCCGAAGGTAAAGAGACAACTGGTGCGATGGGTGATGATACTCCAATTGCAGCATTTTCAAATGAGCAGAGAAACTTTACAGACTTTTTTAAACAAAAATTTGCACAGGTAACTAACCCTCCAATTGATCCAATTCGTGAAAAAACTGTTATGAGTTTAAATACTGGTTTTGGTGAAGTTCAAAATATTTTAGCAGATGGTTCAGCACATGCAAAAAGACTTAAAACAGTTCTTCCTGTTATGTCTGCTGCAAAATTCTCTCTGCTTCAAGAGTTTGGAGATGAGACAAATGAGAAGTTTGATCCATCATATAAAGTTGGGCAATATAGTACAGTTTATACAACAGATTTAAAAGTGAGTTTACATACATTGGTTGAAAAAATTATTGTTGATGTACGTGATAATGGTGTAAGAACAATTATTTTAGATGATAGAGCTTTAAATGCTGATAATAAAGTAATTCCAATGCTCATGGTTGTTGGTCGGTTAAGTCAAGAGCTTTTAAATGCTGACTTAAGACATTTGTCAAGTATTGTTGCTGCAACAGGTGAAGTATTTGATCCACACTCGGCAGCTTGTATAATTGCTTATGGTGCAGCTGCGATCTTCCCTTATTTACTCTACTACACAGTAACTGAATTCGAAGGAGAAAGTGATGAGTTAAATGCAACACTTAGAAGATTTAGACGTGCAATGGGTGCTGGTCTTATGAAGATTATGTCTAAAATGGGTATTGCCACTATCTCTTCTTACCGTAATTCAAGACTTTTTGATAGCGTAGGTCTTAGTAAAGAAGTTGTATCAGATTGTTTCTCTGGAACATCAGCACTATTAACAGGATTGGAATATTCAGATATTGATGCTAGACTTAATGCAAACCATCAACGTGCATTTACAACAGAGTTTGAGGGTAAAAAGAATTCACTTTATAAAGGTGGATACTATAAGTATAAAAGAGGAGAGGAGTTCCATGATTTCTCTCGTCCTACTATCTCTGCTATTCAAAAGTCAGCTGAATCTGGTTCAAAAGAGGACTATGAAGAGGTAAAAACTTTAGTAAACAAGAGAGATAAAAAATTTATTAGAGATTTTTATGAGTTAGAGTCAGATAAAAAAGCAATTAGCATTGATGATGTTGAACCAATAGAAGCAATTTTCAAACGTTTTTCAACAGCTGCAATGTCTATGGGATCAATTTCTCAAGAGGCACATGAAACTTTAGCTGTGGCTATGAACCGTATTGGGGCTAAGTCAAACTCTGGTGAGGGTGGAGAGGATCCTGCTCGTTATGGAACAGAGAGAAATTCATCTATTAAGCAGATTGCTTCTGGACGTTTTGGGGTAACACCTGAGTACTTACGTTCTGCAACTGAGTTACAGATTAAAGTAGCACAAGGTGCAAAACCAGGTGAAGGAGGACAGCTTCCAGGAAGTAAAGTTTCTCCTCTCATTGCAGAGCTTAGATTTACAAAACCAGGTGTAACATTAATTTCACCACCACCACATCATGACATCTATTCTATTGAAGATTTGGCTCAGTTGATCTTTGATATGAAACAGATTAATCCAAAAGCTAGAGTTGCCGTTAAATTAGTTTCTACTGCTGGTGTTGGTACTGTTGCAGCTGGTGTGGCTAAAGCCTATGCTGATAAAATTATTATTTCAGGTGCAGATGGTGGTACAGGTGCAGCACCAATTGGGTCAATTAGATTTGCAGGTAACCCTTGGGAGCTTGGACTTATTGAAGCACATAACGCATTAAAAGCCAATAATCTTAGAGGTCAAGTAACTCTTGAGACTGATGGTGGGTTAAAAACTGGTTTAGATGTTGTTAAAGCAGCTATTCTTGGTGCAGAGGAGTATGCATTTGGTACTGGTGCATTGGTCATTGTTGGTTGTATTATGCTTCGTGTTTGTCACCTTAACACTTGTGGTGTTGGTGTTGCAACGCAAGATGTACACTTAAGAGAAAAATTCTCTGGTAATGTAGATAAAGTAGTAAACTACTTTACACTTATTGCAGAGGAAGTAAGAGAGATTCTTGCAGAGCTTGGTTATAGCTCTTTAGAAGAGATTGTTGGTCAGAATCACCTCTTAAAAGTAATTGATGATGAGTTTGCTAAGAAGTTTAATTTTGATGAACTTCTTTATAAACTAGATGGTGTGAACACTTGTCAAGTTCCATTTAACGAACCTTACGATCAAAATGAGTATGAACAAGAGATTTTAGCTGAGTTAATGGATACGATTAAAAATCCAACTACTCCAATTGTACTTAACAAAGAAATTTCTAACTTAAATAGAAGTTTTGCAACAAGAATTTCTGGTGAAATTGCTGAACTTCATGGAAATACAGGTCTTCCAGATGGAACCATCACTCTTAATATGATAGGTACAGCAGGTCAATCTTTAGGTGCATTTATGTCTAAAGGTATTAATATTAATATTCAAGGTGCTGGTAACGATTACATTGGTAAAGGTATGAACGGTGGTAACATTGTCATTAACTCAGGAAGAGCTGGTCAAGAGTTTGCCCTTGGTGGAAATACTTGTCTTTATGGTGCTACTGGTGGTAAACTTTACATTAATGGTCAAGTTGGTGAGCGTTTTGCTGTTAGAAACTCAGGTGCTACAGCAGTTGTAGAAGGAACAGGTGATCATCCTTGTGAGTACATGACAGGTGGTACTATTGCTATTCTTGGTAAAACAGGAGTAAACTTTGGTGCTGGTATGACGGGTGGTAAAGCATTTGTCTATGATGAAGAGGGAAGATTTTATGAAAAAGTAAATCCTGAACTTGTTGAAGCATTAAGAATTGATACAGATGAGTGGGATGCAGAAGCTTTTGAATTAAAAGCACTTTTACGTGACTATGTTGATAAAACTGGAAGTGAAGTTGCAACATATATTTTAGAACATTGGAGAGTTGCTCTCTCTAAGTTTTGGATGGTTGCACCAAGAGGTGTTAAGCCAAGTATTATGGCAGATAAAAAAGGCGAATAGGCTTTTTTATTGAATACAATAGGCTAAGTTTTTTAACTTAGCCAATTTTCATGACAATAATCAAAAAAAACTCTTCTCTTTTATACTATAATCCTTTTCAATTTATCTCATAGGACTTTTAAATGTTATTTATTTTCATTAAAACAATACATCTCTTTGCAGCGTTTATCTATGGTGGATTTCTCATTACTGACAATCTTTTTCTAAATAAAATGCCAAGAAATTTAACAAGTGAAGAGCATACAAAAGCAAGAGAATCATTTATGATGTTTGTACGTAAGGTTGTTCCACCAGCACTTATTGTAGCTGTTTTGACAGGGCTTTATTTAATTTCACAAGCTTTTGGAACTATTGGTGAAAATGGTTTAAGTACTTTTCAAATGTTACTTTCTTTAAAGGCATTTTTAGGTTTATGGTTAGGGCTTAGAGGTTTTATGCAAGTCTATCTAAAAATTCAACCTTTAGTTTTTAAAGGACATCAATTGCCATTTGCTTTTGTTTTAACCATTATTTTTCTTTCACAGTTTATGTATATAGGTTAAGATATGCTAAAATGTTTCCTTTAAACTTTTAGAGGAAACAGAAATGATTTTATTAGATATTTTAAGCAACATTCTTTTTGTATTAGCACTTGGCTACTACTTCATGACCAATATGCAATGGTATTCGTACAAACTTGAAAGAGTACTCTTTCACCACACAAAAACTTGGTGGCACTTGGTCTATTTTCTTCTTCCTCTTTTTGCCTATTTTCTTCTTAATAAATATTTTGATCTTAGTATCATTGCCACAGTTATTTACATTGGTATGCTCTATAAATGGCATAAAGAACAAGACAAACCACTTGTTTTTACTGGTCGTGTAAAACGTTTTTTTGCTGCTTTAGTTTTCTTGACTCTTTTTGTTGTCATGCTAAAGTTTGCAGGTGTACCTTATGAGAGTTTTGCTGTATTTACACCACTTCTCTTAGCTTATATGATTTCTGCTATGATGGAAAAGATGCTTTTCTATGGTTTTCAGAAAAAAGCAGAAAAGAAGTTAGAGAAGATGAGTAACATGGTTGTTATTGGCGTTACTGCATCTTATGGTAAAACAAGCATTAAGAACTATATTGCTCATATTTTGTCTGCAAAGTACAATGTCTATGCAACACCACGTTCGGTAAATACTTTTGGTGGTGTTTTAAAAGACATCAACGATGACCTACCATCTGATACAGAAGTTTACGTGGTAGAGATGGGTGCAAGGGGGGCAGGAGATATTGCAGAGATTACTAAGTTTGTTAACCCTCATTTAGCAGTAGTTGGAAAAATTGGTCCAGCACACATTGAGTACTTTAAAAACTTAGAGAATATTAGAAACACTAAGATGGAGATTTTAAGTTCTGAACGTCTTAAAGAAGCATGGGTAGATAGAAGTGCAAAACTACAACCCATTAAGCACGTACACTCTTTTGGAAATGAAGTCTCAGACATTAAAGCAACATTAGATGGATTAGATTTTGAGATGGATGGAGAGCAATATCATGCTAATATTTTAGGTTCATTCAATGCTATGAACTTGGGTCTCTCTATTAAAGTTGCAAAAGCATTAGAGGTAGATGAGGAGAGCATCAAAAAACAACTTAATACTTTAGAGCCAACAGCACATAGACTACAACGCATGGACGCAGGTGGAAAACTCATCATTGACGACTCTTTCAACGGTAACATCGACGGTATGTTAGAAGGTTTTAACCTTGCTTCAACTTACAGTGGAAGAAAAGTAGTTATTACCCCAGGGCTTGTAGAAGTAGACGACGAGTTCAATGTACAAGTAGCACAAAGAGCCAACGAAGTCTTTGACTTAGTTGTTGTAACAGGTGACCTAAACTACGGAATTTTCAAAGACCATGTTGAGTCTACAAAGCTTGTTAAACTAGAGAGCAAAGATAAAATGCAAGAGATGTTAATTGAACATACAAAAGCAGGAGATTTGATTTTATTTGCTAATGATGCTCCGAGTTTTATTTAGGGAATTATGGTGTTGTTATTGGCAACACCGTCAAAACTTGAAAATTATTTTAATTTATTATCTGCTTGAAGTTGGTGCGATGGCAATCGCCC
>Ga0256827_10001008_pt1 | contig 17801 bp, 15 predicted proteins | sample CV84metaG_FD_185977 | JGI IMG/M metagenome (GOLD analysis project Ga0256827, IMG submission 185977) | Hydrothermal vent microbial communities from East Pacific Rise, Pacific Ocean - CV84 | ecosystem: Environmental > Aquatic > Marine > Hydrothermal vents | place: Pacific Ocean: East Pacific Rise... | reverse complement strand
CTGCATCACATCTTCAACTTTTGTCAAAAGCCGTCGTCCTAAACTTCCACCTGGATGAAATTGTGCAAAATCTTTATCTTCAAAATCACGCTCTTTCATTAATGCTATTGCCAAGGCATCTCCCATGACTAAAGTAGCAGTAGTTGATGAAGTAGGAGCTAATTGTAGAGGACATGCCTCTTTCTCTACCGCAATATTTAAATGATAATTGCTATTTTTAGCCAAAGTAGAGTTTGGATTTCCACTCATAGCAATAGTTGTATTACTATGTGATTTTAAAAAAGGTATTAACTTTAAAATCTCATCTGTCTCTCCAGAATTAGAGATAAGCAAAACAATATCCTCTTTCTCTATCATCCCCAAATCACCATGATAAGCTTCAGCAGGATGTATGAAAAAACTAGGTGTTCCTGTACTTGCCATAGTCGCAGATATTTTTTTACCAATAATACCTGACTTTCCCATTCCAGAGATAATCAATTTACCTTTGCCCTTTAAAATACTCTTTACGGACTCTTCAAAATTAAAATCTAGGTTTTTTGAAAGATTTAAAATTGCTTTGGACTCTATACTAAAAACCTCTTTGGCTATCTTTTCTATATTCACATTACACCTTATGGTCAAACTCAGGAACAATCTCTTTTAAAATAGTTAAAGAGTCACTCTCTTTTAACGAGTCAATTTGAGCTAATAAAATATTATAATCAACTGGCTCATCTTGAGAAACTAAAATCGAGTCATACTCTGTTTTTAAATCAGCATCATCAATTAATAGCTCTTCATAAAGCTTCTCTCCTTGACGTAATCCTGTAAACTCAATTTCAATATCATCTCTACCCGAAAGCTCTATCATTCTTTTTGCTAAGTCTACTATCTTGATAGGCTCTCCCATATCCAAGATGAATAGCTCTCCACCCTTGGCAATAGAACCTGCTTGAAGTACCAATTGACAAGCTTCAGGAATCATCATAAAATAACGAGTGATATCAGGATGGGTTACAGTAATATTTTTCCCATTTTTAATCTGCTCTTTAAACTTAGGAATAACCGAACCTGAACTACCCAAAACATTTCCAAATCGAACGGCAACTATCTCTGTATTATTAGAGGGAACAGCATGAGCATAAAGTTCACAAACTCTTTTTGTTGTTCCCATTACATTAGTAGGTCGCACAGCCTTATCTGTAGAAATTAGAACAAACTTCTCGACTTCGTATTTAATAGACAAATCAATAACATTTTTTGTTCCAAAAATATTATTCTCTATAGCTGATTGAATATTCTCTTCGCATAGAGGTACATGCTTATAAGCAGCAGCGTGAATAACAACATCAGGAAGATACTGTTTAAATATCTCATCAAGCGAATCTCTATCTTTTACACTTAACATTACAGAAACAATATTACTACCTTGTAACTCTTCAGATATTTGATAAAGATTATATTCACTATGGTCAAGTAGTATTATCTGCTTTGCCCCAAAATTAGCTACTTGCCTTGATAATTCAGAACCAATACTTCCTCCTGCACCTGTTATCATTACAACTTTATTTACAATAAAATTAGCAATAGTTATCATATCTAAATCTTTGGGTTTACGTGCTAATAAATCTTCGATAGAAATTGGCTTTAAAGTCATATCACGTTCAACAAGTGAAATAATCTTAATATCATAAATATTCAATTCATGTAGTTCATTATAAATTTGATTTAAAAGTGTTTTTTCTAACTCTTTAGTCACAATTACGGTATCAATACTTTTCTCTTCAATAACAGTTACAAGAGTATCTAGTTTACCAACTTTAATATTTCCAACATAAGAGTCTATTATCATCTCATTATCATCTAGTACTGCAACAACTTTAAACTCTCCCCTATCTTTTAGTAAAGTTTGGGAAAAAGAAGAAACACCAATAAGTAGAGCTTGAGGTAGTTTCCCAGATTGCTCTCTCTCTACAAAAAGACGCTTTGAGATACGTAATGCTCCTAAAAAAACTATTGAAAGAGCGAAATCTATTATGATAACAGAACGAGGAAAAGGCTCTAATAGCTCAGGAAAAAGAGTACGAATCAAAGTAAAACTTATATACGCTATAAAATGAGCATAAAGTATTTTTTTTGCATCCCATAAAGAGACAAACTGCCAAGAGATACTATATACACGCATATAAATTAATGAAAAAATCTTCAAAGAGAGTAATAAGAAAAAAACAAAAAAGAATTTCTCCATATATGTAGGGTTTACATGAAAATTAAACCTTAGATTATAAGCAAGAAAAAGTGTTCCAAAAGAGAGAATCACATCAAAAATAAAAAAGAATATTGCTCGTTTTAATGGTGTAGGAGTAAACATTATTTAAACTCTTTCTTTTTGTCTATATATCGTATCACTAAAAATAAAATTAATAGATTAAGAAGAAAAAGAATTGCCCACTCTTCTATAAAATATAGTAAAGTAAAAAAAACTATATTAAAAACAATTAAACTTATCGAAACTTTTTGATGACTCCACCCACTTTGTACTAAGCGTTGATAAGCATGCTTTCGATGTGCTTGAGTGAGTTTTTCTTTATTTTTATATCTACGAAAAAGTGTTAATGTAGCATCATACCAAAAAAGAGACAAGCCAATTAACCAGAAATATATAGTACCATTACTCGTATCTGAGAAAACAAAAATAGCTACAATAAACCCTAATGTAGCAGATCCCACATCTCCCATGAAAATAGAAGCTTTATCCCAATTAAAAAATAGGAAACCTAAACTGGCTACGGCTAATACTATACCTAAGGAGTTAGAAAGAAGTAAAAAGATTCCTAAACCTAACATTAGAGCTTGACTAGCTGCATAGCCATCAATTCCATCCAAAAAATTATATAAATTGGTTAACCATATAATAGAAATAAAAGCAAAAATATTTAACCACCATCCAGACAATTCAAAGTAAATAAAATCAATAGATTGAACTCCTCCCAAAAGATAAAGAGCTAATAAAGCAGATATCGCCTGAACTAATAATCTAATTTTAGAAGAGAGAGGTTTGATATCGTCCAATAAACTAATAACGACTATAGGCAATGCAGAAAAAAGTGCAAAAAATAAATTAGAAGGTATGCTCTCTTTAGAAAAAAATAGCCCTATATAAAAAGTTATAATAATTGCTAACCCTCCACCTCGGGGTGTTGGTATGGTATGGGAACTTCGCTCATTTGGGATATCTATAATTGATTTTTTAAGAGTAAAAGCTCTTAAAAAATATGTCAACCATAGAGAAAGTAAAAAAAGATAAAGATAAAACACATTTTTTCCTTAAATTTTAAGTTTAAATACTTTTGCAAATGGAGTTAATATTACAGGCTCATATAGAGTTTGATTATAGTTTTCAAGAACATAAAGTTGAATAAAGAGTGAATTTAACATTTTTTTATCCAAGAGAATAAATCTATTATAGTTTTTCATATAAATTAAAGATAAATCTGAAAAGGGATCAAAAGTTTTAGATTTTACGTTCAATTTTCCATCTTTAGTATATTCTGTAGTAATAAGTTTATTTAAATTTACTAAATTTTTTCCCACTTTAACTTTACCATTAGATTTATAAAATAAAACACCATTACCTAAGTTAACTATAGTTCCATTATCTTTAAAATATTGAGTTTGATAGAAAAAAGCTTGTTTTTTTCTTTTCCCTGTTAATAAATTTAAATTTGAGAAAAGATTAACCGTAGGGAAAATTGATAACATTCTATCAGGAAGATAAAGATAAATATCATTAGTTTTTTTGGGTAAACTAAATTCCAAAGAAGAAAGACTCTCTAAAAATCTATTTGGATTAGACATATTATAGTCTTGTAATATATTTTTTATTATACTTCCCCCCCCTTTTTTAGTATATTCTACATCTAATCTAGCCATATTCGCACCTGCTATTTGATTATTCATCAAAAGAAAACTAATAGGAAAATTTAAATCACCACTATGTAATCCTCCATCAACTAATGTATTCATATTCGTGTAAAAACGTAAAGGGTATCCATAGTCCCACCATGTTAATATATAATCATCCTTTGATGCTTTCTTTTTTAACTCTGTAAGAACATGAACTTCATCTTTTTTAAAAACAGTAGGAACTTTATATCCAATTATATGCTCAATATTAGGATATAAAAATAGAGTTACCCCTATTATAATCGAAAGAGGTTTAACCAGTTTATTATCTATTTGTTTCTCCAGTATAGTCCCTAGAAGTAAGAGCATATAAGCAAACCCTAACGCCATTATAGGTACAGCATAAACTGTAAACCTTAAACCAGAACTAGATGCTAAAAAACCTAAACCTAACATAGGTATTCCTAAAAGCATTATAGGGTAACGAATAATTAACAAAAGATAACCTATAATTGAAATGAAAAATGAAATTTCAGAGCCACTAATTCTATTAGCAAATACCTCAAAAGGAATCTTCCCTGCTTCTCTTACTGTTTGAGTAACAGAGAAATAATGGAGTTGTAAATTTTCTATATCTATAGCCATTGCTTCTCTAAAAAAATAGAGTCTAAGATTATTTAAAATAGGATTTAAACTACCTGTAAAAATAGCGACTAAGAGAGATAAAGTAAAAATATATAAAACATAATTTAATAACTTTTCTTTATACCGATAAAAAGCTACATATAACCCTATAAGAATTAATATTTTTATCCAAATAAAAATATTTGCTAAAGCAATAAGTAACATAGAAAAATAGAGAAAATTTTCTTTTTCTTTTCGATTTTTAAATAAAAGATACAACATGAAAGAGACAACTAGTGCGAGAATCAAACTATAACTTGCAGTATACCACTCACTATAACCTAATATAAATATTAAACTAACTAGTAAAAATTTTATGTTCTTATAAATTATAGTTTGAATAAATCCTAATAATATAAACATAGGAAAAACAATGTTAAGCATGTCTGTATCATAATAACCAACCATTGTTCTATTATAATAACTCCATACAATACTTCCTATTAATGCAGCAATAAAACCAAGGTAACTATTACCTAAAGTACGTCCAATAAAAACTATTGGTATAATAATTAAAGAACTTAAATATGCAGGCATATACAAGATAACCGTTTCTAAACTAAAAGGTAATATTTTTACAAAAAATGCTGTTACCTGAGAGACTAAGCTATAAGTAGGAGAACGCATATCACTATAATCATTAGCTAGAATATCTCTTGCTCCTTCTGCAAAAAAATAGCCATCATTTGTATTAATCATTAATTCAGAATTCCACATAAATGTATCTATTCCACCAAACTGATAAACCCAAATCATTCTACAGGCTATACTAAAAATATAAATAGCCAACATTATAAGTAGTGTAGCTTTTAAAGATAACTTATTATTACCAATATCTAGAAAATTCAATTTTACTTCCTTAAGTGTTTATATATAAAAGATTTGACCCATCCCGGAGACATAAAAAGCATAAAATGTGCAATGGCATAAATATACCCTAAAAAGCCTAATGAAAAGGTTTTTGTAACATCAATCTTTAGATACATAACCTCAATCGCTCTCTTTAGATTCCTTCTGCGATTAAAAAAATCTTGACTTGTTCTAACCCGAACCAATACATATTGTAAATTATAAAAATGACAGTCTTCCTTAAATCCTCTAATCCATAAATCAAAATCTTCATTTAACTTTTCTTCATCATATTTACCTACTTTTTCAAAAAAACTTTTTCTAAAAAAAGTAGTGACATGAGCAATAGAGTTTCTTTTTTTCATATTAAATAAAATTTCATTACTCTTTTCAGGATAAGAAATTATCTGTTTTTCTTTTGTATCAGTATTAAACTCTTCAATAAAAGCACCACAAACATCAATATTTGGATTATCTTTCATAAAAATATATTGTTGTTCAATTCTAATGGATACAGAAATATCATCTGCATCCATTCGTGCAACAAAATCATATTCTGATTGTAGTACCTTATCTAATAATTCATTTAATGAAAAAGCTAACCCTCTATTTTCTTCTCTTTTTTTTAAATAGAAAATTTTACTTTTTTCCAATTCAGAATCTAAGTACTTTTCTAAGTTATAAGGCAAAGAACCATCACATTGAATAAAAATATCAAATTCCTTACACGTTTGATTATATAAACTCTCTAAAGATTCCTTTAAATAATCAAGTTTATCATTTTTATAAACACTCATTATTAGAGCTATTTTATTTTTCATATTCATATTCATATATCCTTTATTTAAAATAGCTTTTAAACTTTTTTAAATCAATTAACTCAAAAAAATATGTCCCATAATATAAAAAATGCCATCGACTAAGATATTTTCTTGCTAATTTTAATTCAAAATTCATAAGCAAAATTATTGCAATTTTTTTGCGTAACGATTGATTTAATATAATTTCAGAATCAAGATTATTAAGCTTTTTATCTGTCTCAAATTCATAAGCAACAATACCTGCATAAATAGACTGTTTTTCTATCTTTTGTTTACTAATAGATTCAGAATGTAGTCTTAATTTATATAAAGGTTCTTCTAAATTTTTAACTTGATATTTCTTAGCAATAGATGCCCATAGTTTATAATCTTGTGCATAAAGAAATGTTTCATCATATAAAAAATTATCTTGAAGTAGCTCTTTATTAACCATTACACTACCATGTGCTATACAGTTTCTTATTTTAAAAGTTTTAACTATATCCATATGAGAATATTGTGTTTTATTAACCTCAAGTTCTTTTCCTTGCGTATCTATTTTTATAATATTTGTTCCAACTAAAGCATATTTTTGATTTTTTTCTAAAAAATCAACTTGTTTCTCGAATCGTGTATTTAAACTAATATCATCAGAGTCCATACGTGCAATATATTTTCCTTTGGATAATCCTATAGCTCTATTTAACGATTTAGTTAATCCTATATTTTTTTGATTAACAAAAACAATCCGATTATCAAGCTCTACATATTTTTCTATTATCATTTGACTACTATCTGTTGAACCATCATTAATGATAATAAATTCAAAACCTCTATATGTTTGATTTAAAATAGATAAAATAGCCTCTTCCAAATACTTTTCATCATTATAAACTGACATAATTACACTTAATTTATGATATGTTTTGATTTTAATCTCCTTATTACCTTGCTTTTATGTATTAACAATACATTACCTTAAAAAGGATATATTTTTTCTAATTAGAAAATAACTTTTGAGATGATATATTTAAATCTTGTAAGTATTGATTAATATTATCATTTGTTATTTTCTTACCAAAGATATTACTTTCTTCCTTCTTTCTATCAAAAATAATTTCACTCATAATATTTGATAACTCCATAGATGGATGAACTGAATCTATCCAATATGGATAGTTATACTGAAATGCTCCCAAATTATTAAAATCATAAACTTCAATAAAAATTTCTACAATTTTTCGTTTAAACATCAATAACATATTAAACAATTTTTTATTTTTCATTAATGTCAAAAAGTGTTCTTTATTCATTGGAGAAATTGATACAATCAAGTTAATATCATTTTTTTTACATAACTCTTTTAATTGTATAAAATCTTGAATTCGTTGTTTTCCAAATTCATAATTTTTATACTCATTTTGAAAATATGCTTTTGCCAACTTTGCTTTTTTAGGTATTTTATGTTCAATTTTCATACCATTTTTGTTATGTGTTGTTTCAATTTTGCCTAACTTATTTTTATAAATAATTTTAATAGAATCCCTTAATGATCTTAATGTTAGATAGCTTTGATTATAAAGGTAAAATATCGAATTTGATGAAGAGGCTTTAATGTTTTCATTTAGATATTTTCCAAGAGGAGAAGTTTTTAACCTCCTATCTATTGGAATAGATTTATTTAAATGATAAAAATCTACTTGTAAAAATATAATCTTAGGTTTTTGTTTAGCTATTATATGTCTTGTTATTGCTAATAAATCTTCTGGTTTAGAATTATTTACACCATAATTAAATGTCTTTAAGCCTGTCTCTAACTCAATTAAGGAGGGATTGAATCCTTGAACTCTGCTACTTCCAATTATAAATAAATCATATTTAATTTGTGAATTATCAATCTGATTAAACTTATTATCTCTATATGAATTAACTGCCTTTGTTTTTAATTCCCAATAATTAAAATTATATTTATCATAAGGATCAACACTTAAAATAAATATATAAAAACTAATAAAAACTAAAATGATAAAAATAAATAGTTGTATAAGGTATTTCATTATTCCTCCTAAAAATTAAAATATAAAAACTCAGATATTTTATTCATATCAAAAAGAGAAATAACAAATAGTAACGCTGTAATAAAAGCATAAAATATATTCTGTTTAAACGTATTTAATAACTGTATAGAATTTTTTGAAAAAATTACAAAAAATAAAATAAAAATCAACCATAATACTACATCCAATGTTCCTCCTTGAGCAATAAACATTGTTCCAAATTTTATTCCATCATAGGGAAGAAAAGATAATATAATTTTTAACTTTTCATGTAAAATAATATGATCTAAACTAAACATACCACCTAAGACCTTAAGAGCATCATCCCACTCCTTAGCTCTAAAAAATACCCAAGAGATATTAATAAAGTTAAAAGTAATAAACCAAGCAAACCAAGTCCAAAGCTTAAAATTTAGTTTACTCCAAACCCTATGAATTACTAATGCTAAACCATGTAAAAATCCCCAAAAGATAAAAGTCCAACCAGCACCATGCCAAAGTCCACCAATGATAAAAGTAGCCATAAGATTAGTATAAGTTCGGATTTCTCCTTTTTTATTTCCTCCAAGAGGAATATAAATGTAATCTTTTAAAAACCTTGACAATGTAATATGCCACCTTCTCCAAAAGTCTTGTATATCAGTAGCCTTATAGGGAGAGTTAAAATTAATAGGTAGCTTTATATTAAAAAGTAATGCTATACCAATAGCCATATCGGTATAACCAGAAAAATCAAAATAGAGTTGAAAAGTATAGGATAAAGATGTAGCCCATGCCTCAAATAGATTAAGTGTTGTAGCTTCATCAAAACCTTGTGTTGCCCAAATAGCAAAAGTATCAGCAATAACAACTTTTTTAAATAATCCTATAGAAAAAATAAAAAGTCCCATCGCTATATTTCTATAATTTTTTACTTTATTTCTTGTTTTAGAAAACTGTGGCATCATTTCCTTATGATGAACAATTGGTCCTGCAATGAGTTGAGGAAAGAAAGTTACAAAAAGAGCATAGTTAAAAAAATCATACTCTTTTGTCTCTTCTTTATAACTATCTACCAAATAAGAAATTTGTTGAAATGTAAAAAAACTAATCGCAAGAGGAAGAGCTAAATTGATATTTGGGATATCTTCTTTAAATATCCAATAGTTCATATTATCTATCATGAAATTAGTATACTTAAAGTACCCAAGCAATGCTATATTTGAGACAATACCAAATATTAATATTGATTTCTTAGAAAATCTATGATGTCCCTCTTCTCTATTAAGAGTATCTCCAATAATATAGTTAAAAAGCATTGAGAAAAGAATAATTGGTAAATATGTTATATTCCACCAACTATAAAAAAACAAACTGCTAAATACTAAAAAACCTTTACTAGCCTTTGTTAGTCGCTTTTGATTAAGATAGAAATATACAAAAAAGGTTACGGGTAAAAATACAAATATGAATTCGTAGCTGTTAAATAACATTATAATTCTTTCTCATTTCTTATATTAACACCTGACTTAGTAAATATCTCTTTTTCTTTTTTTAGAACCATTTTTAGAGTAAAAAATTTATCTATATGATTTTTCATATTTATTGAAAAGTGAGATTTTTCATGACTAGATAAATCTATTGCTTTTTCAAATGCAACTCTAATAGCGTTAGAAGAAATATCTGTTGCAAGTATTCCATTTTTATTATTTATAATCACTTCATTTATCCCTGTTACATCCGTACCAATACAAATACAACCACATGCCATTGCCTCTATTAATGCTTTGGGCATACCCTCATGCTTTGAGACAAGAGCATAGTATTTATTTTGATTTAAGATTTTAGGTAATTCACTATTGCTAATATTTCCTTTTAACTTTACGTCATAGTTATTTTCTTGAATAAAATATTGAAGCTCATCTCCTAATTTACCTGAACCATATATCTCTAAAGGTAACCCAACTTTATTTAAAGCAGTAATTAAATTAAAAATATTTTTTTCTTCAGAAAGCCTTCCTACAAAAATAACTTTTTCATCTCGTTCTTGATGAAAATCAAAAAACTTCTCTCTATCAATAAAATTATAAACAAGTTCTACTATCTCCTTATCTATATTATATTTATAAGAAACATACTCTAAATTATGCTTACTTGCAACAACTGCTTTATCACAATTTTTATATGCCCACCATTCAACGAACTCAATAGTTTTTAAAATCACAATATTAAATCTTTTTAATTTATTTTCTAATTGTGACATAGTAAACCCTGTACGATAAATTAATTTTTTATTATAAAGTTTTTTTGCAATAACAGCACTCCAACTACCATCAGTTTGATTGGTTTTGTAAAGGCTACACTCTTTTAGATATTTTTTATGAAAAAGTGGTAAAAGAAAGCTATAGAAATAACTTCCAAGCTTTGGTATATCAAATACCTTTGGCATAGATATAACTTCAATATGAGAATGAAGTCTATTCTCATTTTTTAATTTTATAGATAACTCTTTATCTTTTACTCCATAAGTAAACCAATAAACTTTTGTTAAACTATTCTCTTTTAAATGTTCCTCATATAAAAGTTTTTCTCTATCAAACAGCCCTTTATCTTCCCATAATTGAAGAGAAACCCCTCTACTAAAAAATAAACCTAGTATCATTCTTTCACCTATTTACTTTTTTAATCTTACAAAAATAGATTCTTTTACTTTCCAAAGAAAAAGCATCCATTTTAATTTGAAAAAAGCCATCTTATGAAATATTTTAGGTCTATATCTATATTTCTCTTTCTCTAAGAAAATACTCTCTAAAAATTTTAAGTACAATTCTCCTGTAACATTAATATCAAATAGAGTAATATTTTTTTGATACTTCTCGTAGTCTAAAGTAATTTTATTAAAAAGGGCAGGTAAATCCTCTTTATTATTAAAGATTTCTCCTCCTTTAGCAATAATTTCAGGATGTCCTCCATCATTTAAACCTATAGAGACTACACCACAATGTAATGCTTCAATTAAAGAATTAGAACAAGGGTCTTTTTGAGAAGCTGTAATAAAAATATCACTACATTTTAATTCAGATGCTAACTCTTTACTATTCATAGGTGGCTTATGAATAATATTTTTAAAAGGAATAGGTGTATTTCCAATAAATGTAAACTGATATTTATTAAAATCAAGATTATGATCTAACCATTGATAAATATCAAAACCTTTTTTCCAATTACTTGACCAACTACTTGCAATAAGATTTATCTTTCTAGAACTATTAACAAAAATCTCTTTTTTACTACTATCATAATTAAATAACTCTTTATTTGGAGCATTTAAAATCGTTGTTTCAAATTGATTTGTCTTCATTCCTAGTTTAATATTAAATTTTTTACTCCAACTTGATTGAAAAATTGTTCCATCACAAACAATTTCATTAAAGTAATAAAATGCTTTATCCACTTCAATATCTTTATCTCTAATATAATAAACGGGACCATCTATTCTATTAATTACAAGTAAATTTGGATTGTTTTTTTTTAATAAATATACTCTATCTAAAAAAGAGTAGAGAGCCATAGGACTAGCATTAAAAAGAATAATATCAGCCTCATTTTCATCTTCTACATAAACACCTATTTTAATAAAATAATCTCTAATTGCTTTTAAAAACTGATTTGCTCCTCCCCAAGGTCCTGCAGTAAAAGGGTATAAAATATGTATTTTCATCTACTCAACTCCTCTTAAAATCGATTCTATTCTCTCTTGGAATTTATTAAACTGATAATTTTCATCAACTTTATGTTGAAACTTTTTTTCTTTTAAAGAAGTAATTTTTTTAACAGCATCATCAGCTGAAGTATAAATTGATTGTTCATCTAATAAATCTTTTGCAAAACCTACATCCGAAGAGAGAATTTTACATCCAGATAAGACTGATTCAGGAATAGCCTTTGGTCCTCCCTCTGATTTAGAAGAAACAATATATAAATCTATTAAGTTATAAAGATAAGGCATATCTTCTATTTCAATAGCGTTAACTAATAAATCATCTTCTTTTTTATCAATATAACGTTCATCTCCTATAAAAAAATATGGTATTTTATATTTTCTACATTGATTAATAATATAATGTCTTCTAGGTCCAGCTAAAAGTAAAAGAGTATTTTTACTATTCAGCTTTTTTAAAATATCTATCAACATATCTGGATTTTTTTGCCATTTAGGAGTATCTAATGCTCCACCTAAAGAATCTCTCTGAAAGCTTCCGATAAGAAAGCGATTAGAAAGTAAAGCATAGTCTATATTAAAATGTTGAGCTATTTTCTTTTTAGAAAGATTGATTTTTTTAAAAAGGTTTTCATCTACATAAAATGGATTAAAGTAGAGTTGATTCTCACGAACTCCCTCTTCTAGTAAAACTCTCTTCTGCTTACTATTAGCATAAACAAATATATTGACATATTTTTTAGCCTTTTGAAGTAAAGAACGTTGATGTTCCAAATCATTAGTTATCGTAGCAATAACAGGTTTTTTAGAAAAAATTCTCAATAAGAAACTAAAGGGAAAAGAAAAAATTTGATTCCACCATATAGCATAAATAATATCTGCCTTAAAAAAAGAATTTGTAAGTTCATATCCCTTAAAAGAGTTAATTACTTTAATAAAATAGGTTCTATCTTTATCGATAGACCATCCTAGTGTATCATTCCCAATAATATATATTTTTTTATTTTTTGGCTTCAATGTAATATCCTGTAGTAATATTCTTGGATTTATAAAGATAATGTCTATCCAAAAGTAAAAACAGTCTACTAATAGGAGGTAAAATAATCTTTCTAATTACTCTATTTCGAAAAGATTGAGCATTTTTAGAAGAAAGAGTCAAAGATGCATATACCAAGTCATACATAACTGCAAATAGACTACCCATAGGTTTAATAGAAATATCGTTAAACCCTATTTTTTCTAATTCTAATCTTATCTTTACATCTGTCCATCGTTGAAAATCATAAGGGTCAGCATGAATACCATTTAAAAATGGTATCGTCGCAACTAAAGAGCCTTCTGAATGAAGAACTCTATAAGACTCTTTCAATACAGATGTAGGATTTTCTAAATGCTCAATAACCTCTGCCAAAAGAATCATATCAAAATAACCATCTTCTAAAGGTATAGCATCTGCACTACAACAATAATCAGGGTTGGTCTCTTTATCAATATTAAGATATTCCCAAGAAACAACACTTTTTATAGGGGGACGAAAAGTACCTCGTTTATTATCTTTTTTACCACCTACATCTAGTACTTTCCCATAAAATGGTGTTTCGAAAAGAAGTTTATCTAGATAGTGTCTACGAAAAGTTATAAAACTCATACTTAAACTTTAGAAACTGAATATTGTAAAGCTTTATATTTAAAATGACTTTTAAAACCTAAAAATGGATTAGAAAAAAAAGAATAAATATTCATAAAAAGACGAATCCACTGCTTTTTAAAAATAACTCGTTGATAGAAATCTTCTAGAGCTAATGGATGAGAATAGTAATACTTAGTTTCATTTAGATGAGTATCAATAAGCAATTTATACTCATCTTGAAACCATTCCACCACATGTTCTTTATCCAAAGGATACTCTGTATATTTTATAGGTGTGCTGATAATAATAATAGCACCTTTTTTTGCAACCCGCTTCATCTCAGATAGATAAGCAGAAACATCTTCTAAATGTTCAATTACATCTGACGAATAAATAATATCAAAACTATGATCTTTAAATGGTAATTTATAGGCACTACCTTGTCGGAAATCAATATTATAATTTTTAGTTTTTTCTTTTGCAAATTTAATAGCAATATCCGAGTAATCTACACCTGAAACTATTCCTCCTTCTTTAGCAAAAAGATAACTTAATACTCCATCTCCACAACCTATATCTAAAATCTTTTTATTGGAAATATTATCCACTGCATTTTTTGCAAGTTCAATCATATTTTTATATCTAGCTAAGACAAAAATATTTCTTTTTAAAGGATGAATTCCTATTTGTTCCCAATGATAGGCACCTCTTGACTTATATTTTTGAAACTCTCGAACACTATCTTTACTCATTTTTACCCTTCTCTTCATGTATAATATTAAAACAAATTTTCATCCATTCTTTTTTCTCTTTATAACCTATATATTTACGAAAAAAAGAAGAAATAATAGGAATTTTTATTCCTAAAGTATTCTGATATTTAGCACTTCCTCCACTACTACCTCTGCCAAAATGAGAAACGATTAATTTATTCTCAAAATAATAAACTGCACAAATTACTTTCTTAAAAGGTGTAGTATATAAAAATCGAGTATTCTGAGCATCAAAAACTATACTTGAAAAATTATTTTCAAGATATTTTTCTCTAATCTCCCAACCCGTGTCTTTAGATTTATCTTCTTTTATATTTCCTGGCATAAAGGAAGGATTTAATTCTTGATAAGTTTTAGTTTCATACAATACAGCGAATACTAAAGGAAAATCCATTGGCTTGATAGACTTAATAGAAGGAGGAAGCGTTGTCCCTATAACCTTAATAGTATCATCAATTTTCAAAATCATATTTCTATCCCAATGCTTAGACAAAAAGAGAGCATCGCTATCCATTGTGACAAAATAAGGAGTATTTACTTTAGAAACCAATAAGTCCATAGCTTCAGCATGACCTATGCTACCAAAGGATGTTTGCTTTCTAAAAATAACTTCCACATTCAAATATTTTTGTACAACTTTTGCAAGTCTAATAATTTCTTTATCACTTGAGTAGTTATCACAAATAATCACTTTATATGGATTAAAAGTAAGCTTCTCAAATGCATAAAGCATTAAATCAATAAAATCTGCTGTTTTATAATTGACAGTTAATATAGTAATTAGAGGTTGTTTCACTACATTTTCCTCGCATAAATACTCATTCTGCTTGTTTTCCCAATCATAGCTAAAAATAAAATAAATACTTTAACTACCGTATTTCTAATAAGTGGTGTACTCAATATTTTACTTAAAGTTTTATTGGGTCTGTACCCTGCTGAGGCTACTAAATCTCTATCAAAATTTTGATGTACAATCTTTTCTACTTTAAACCCACAACTCTCAAGCAAGAATGAAATTGTTTTAGGCGTAAAATGATGTAAATGTTCAGGAACCTGTAATCCATAAGCATATTGTTTGTAAAACTTTGATTCAAATCCAGATATATCAGGTACAGAAATCATCAATTGTCCATCTTTTTTTAAAATAGAAGAAACTTTAGTAAGTATTGACTTAGGCTCATATATATGTTCTAAAACCATATTCATGTTAACTACATCAAAAAACTCTTTTTCAAAATTACTATTCTCAAAAAAATCATTATTAATATTTTTTAATCCTAACTCTTTTTGTGCATATTTAACAGCCTTTTCATTTATCTCTGTACCATATACTTTCCAGCTAAGATTTTCCATCTTTTTAAGATAAGTCCCGTAAGAACAACCGATATCTAATAATCTACCACCTTTAATAAAATATGGTATATGTGATGTTTCTAAATTTCTTTTTTTAATAAGAAAGACCAATCTAGCTAGAATAAAAATTACTCCTGAATTTAAATTATATCCATACTTCTCATTCAATATTTTAATATATATTTCATATTGCTTTCCTCTAGGTAGACTATAAGGAACAGGAGCATAATAGCCCGCATCATCTGGATAAAAGTATTTAATAGTATCCATTGTGGGGCGAGGATTTGTAAAGTAATGGCTACATTCTAAACAATAGCACACATTAAAAAATTCATCCATGTTATTATATAACTCTTTTGCATTTTCTATATAGATATTATAGTCTGAAGAGTTACATAATGGGCAATTAATAGTCTCTAAATTATAAGATTTCATATTTCTCTTTCTTAAGTTTCAAAAAGTAAAAGTAGTTTAACATAAAAGAGTAAAAACTACGCAAAAAAAAAGCAAAAGCTATCCCTTCGATACCATATTTAGGTAAAAGAAAAAAAAGTAATCCAATATATAAAATATGTTTAGAGTAGGTAACAATTCTATAAAATTTAGTATTGTGAAAAGTAATAATATAAGTTTGATAAATATATTCACTTATCATAAAAGGTAAAGTAAATGAAATTATCCAAACAACCATAATACTTTTTAGATACTCTTTATCAAATAGAATAGGTATATAAAACTCTGCTAAATAGCTCAAAAGAAATGCTATCAATATATTGAATAAAACAATATAAAGTATATAGCATTCTATATACTTTATATAATTTTGAGCTCCCTCTTTTGCCCATTTTTGAACAAGAATAGAAATAACTAATTTTACTTGATCTTTAACCTTTAAAGGTATCAAAATACCAATTGCATAAATAGCTAATAAGTGTACATCTAAAAACCCCAAAATCAACTTATCTAATAAACCTATTCCCACATTATAAAATGATAAAAAAGATAATTTATAGCTATCTTTTAATTCCTTTTCATAACTGTAATTTATAGTATTTTCATCAAAAGAAAGTAATCTTTTTGAATAAATCAATCCAATAACAATCGTAATTAACTTTACAAAGAACATTATTAAAAAAATATATAAATAATTTTGAGTATAGCTATAAATAAAAATGGATAAAAGTACATAACAAAGAGTATTAAAAAAACTTAAAAGTCTAACTTTTATAAACTCTTGTTTTGCATATAAGATGGCTTCATATTTTTCTAACCCTAAAATAGGTAAAAAAAATAGAGCTATTAATAATAAATCTAATCTACTATCAATGATAAAAAAATTTGTAATTATAATTAATAGTAGAAAAAAAAAGAAAAAGAAAAGAACAATTTTATAGTTTCTATAGAAAATTGCATTAAAAATACCATCCTTACCTTTTAAAATATTTCGATTTAGAATAATATTAACTCCACCCATAGAAAATATTCCTAAAAAAGCTATCAAAGTTAAAATGAACTGATAATTTCCAAAATCCTCTATTGATAAGTTTTTACTTAAATAGGATACAAATGATAATGATATTAATATCGTTGCAATATTAAATACAATAGATAATACTATTTCTTTACTGAGATTCTTCATATTCAACCTAATGATATTTTCTGTACAACCTATCCAATTTATCTATTATTATAATTTTGAAAATCTATAAAAATTAGTCTTAGTATATCAATAATATATAAAATGGAAACCAAATATTCTCAATCCCATTTAAAAACTGTCACTCTACTTTATTTATACAAAAAAATTTATGGATAATTTTAGTCACTTCTAACAATAGAATAGCTACTCTAAATCCATCTACAAACATACCCAATCTCATCCTCACTCAAATAAGGATTCATAGGCAAACTCATAATTTCAGTAGAAACAAGCTCACTAATAGGAAAATCTCCCTTTTTATAGCCCAAATACTCAAATGCCTCTTGCTGATGCAAAGGCATGGGGTAATGAACAGCTGTTGGAATACCTTGTTCTTTTAGATTGGCTTGGACTTCATCTCTATTTTT
>Ga0256827_10001007_pt1 | contig 17801 bp, 16 predicted proteins | sample CV84metaG_FD_185977 | JGI IMG/M metagenome (GOLD analysis project Ga0256827, IMG submission 185977) | Hydrothermal vent microbial communities from East Pacific Rise, Pacific Ocean - CV84 | ecosystem: Environmental > Aquatic > Marine > Hydrothermal vents | place: Pacific Ocean: East Pacific Rise... | reverse complement strand
AATGCCTCTAAAGAAGCTCGTTGCTTGGTACCAAAACGATGTTGTTCATCTACCATCACCAGTGATGTCTTTGGCATATCTTCTTTATAGAGCAACGCATGTGTCCCTATAATAAAATCTGCTTCCAAGTAGTCACCTTCATCTTTCCCTTGCATCACAAGAGCCACTTTCACACTTTTAGGCAAATGTTTTTTAGCCTCTTCATAAAGTTGTAATGCTAAAAGTGATGTTGGTGCCATCAGTATACTTTTATGAGGAAGTGCCATCATAACGGATGCTAAAATAACCATTGTCTTCCCCGAACCTACATCTCCCACTACCATGCGTTTGGCTGCTTTATCTTCACAAGAAAGGTCTTTTTGAATATCAGCTATCACTGTTTGCTGTTCTACTGTTAAAGTAAAAGGAAGATTTTTAACAAAGGGCATAATATCTCCACCCAATGCCCTCAGTGCAGGGAAATCAACCCTCTTACCTCGTAGTTTCTTTAGATGATTAAAGGCTTCTACAAACTTCAGAACCTCAATGAACTCAGATTTGAAACTGCCATTCTCATGCACTTCCTCCATACTTTTAGGAAAGTGTATATGCATGAGTGTTGCCACCTCTTTTGAGTCCAACCCTTCATTTAAAAGGTTTCTCTCTGTAATATAGAGTTCCATAAGAGAAGCAACTTCACTCTCTTTGAGTACGGTTTTATATTTAGGTGTGATCCTACCTATCTGCTTAATGGACTTTGGCTGTGACATTTGCAGGTAGCCTTTATACTCTTCAAGTTTCCCCTGTATAACATGAGAACTTCCCACTTCAAAAAGTTTATAATGGTAAGGTGTTACTCGAAAAAAAGTAGAAGAGAGTCGACGACCAGACTGAGTAAGGTTAAAAGTCACACGAAGTTTACCCTGATACACAGAGCTGTCTACCACTTTAGCCTCAAGTGTATTGACCTTACCAAGCTCTAATGTTCTTGAAAGTGTGGTGTCGTTATAGGAAGTAGGAATAATAAGTGCAAGATCAAGCAAAGAGTAGATCTTAAGTTTTTTAAACAGCTGTTTTGCTTCTTCCATGATAAACTCCCTATAGATTTTATAGGTAAATTATAACGAAGCTTTTTAAAGAAAGTAAAAAATATGACAAATCGTCATATTTTATTTTTTGTCACGATCGCAAATGAAAGATTAGACAACTCTTTATGCGAAGTAATAAAATCATTCATCTCTTCAAGTGTCACAGTCTCTATTTTCTTTAACTGCTCTTTAGTAAAGCCAAGTGGTCTTCCATAGTAATACTCATTATAAGCACGTCCTAGTCTTTGTGAGAGTGTTTCTGTTCGCAGAGGTTCACTGCCTACCAAGAATGCTTTGGCAGCTTTAAGCTCTTTTTCTGTGATCCCTTTGGCTACAAAATCATCGACTACCTTTTGTACCAGTGCTTTGGCTTCATCCTGCGTACTCAATTTTGTTTGAAGATATCCACTGAGATAAGAGACCGGCTTTGTACGTCTCAAGGCAGAGTAAGCACCGTAAGTCAATCCTCTCTTTACACGTATCTCTTCCATCAGACGGGAACCAAACCCTGCCCCACCTAAGAGATACTCCGCGATCTTTGCTTTGTACTGGTCTTTAGCTTCATAAGAATAGTCAAACGGTGCTCCAAAATAGATGTACGCCTGTTGTGTATCTTCATTGATGAGTGCTACCTCTTTTTTATCAGATGCTTTCACCTTCTCTATAGCCTTGGTCTCCACTTTAGGAAGCAACTTCAACACCTCTTCAAGATACTTTTGTGCTTCTGAAAAAGAGATATCTCCCCCTACAACACCTATGACATTATTGTATCCCAAATGTGTCATAATAAAGGTTTTTATATCCTCTAAAGAGATACTTTCAACACTCTGTAGTGTTCCGTCATATGGTTTGGCAAGGGCTGAACCTTTAAAAAGCATCTCTCTTAATTTCGATGCTGCAATATAATCAAAATCACTCTGTTTCTGTGTCAACCAACCGATCTTTTGACGCTTAACCTGTTCCCCTGCATCCTTCGTGTAATTCGGATCTTTCAGTAACTCTTTGAGTCTCTCTATAGCGTAAGGAAATTCACTTTTGAGTGCTGAGACTTCCAGTACAAAACTCTCTCTACCGACATGAGCACCAAGCTCAACCGCATGGGCATCCAGTTTCTCTGCAAATCCTACACTGCCATCTTTAGCCGTACCTTCATTTAAGAGCTTTGAAGCAAGATCTGCCAGTCCATCCTTGGTATCACTCAGGTGTCCCGCATTCTTAAATACTAACTGAATAGAGACAATAGGTACAAAGTTCCCTGTCTCAAAAACCACAGGTACTTTTGCATCTTTTATCTCTATCTCTTTGACTGTTTCTGCCATCAATAATCCTTGTAATAGACATAATATAATAAATATTTTTTTCATAAAACTTAACATCAAAATCTCTCTAAAATCTCATACGCTGTATTACGCTTAGCAGGGTTCTCCCCTACATCACGGATCAATTCTATCATCTCATTTTGATTCATAGAATTCGCTGCCCCTGCTGCGGAGACTACATTCTCTTCCATCATCGTTGAACCCAAATCATTTGCACCGAACAACAGTGCCATTTGACCAATGTAACTTCCCTGTGTTACCCATGAACTCTGAATGTTAGGTACATTGTCCAAAAAGAGTCTCGCTACTGCCAAATAACGCAAATACTGGTTTGATGTCGTTTTGGTAATGGTTGGAAGTTCACGTTTTAGCTCTGTATTATCACTTTGGTAACTCCACATGATAAAAGCTCTAAATCCTCCTGTCTCATCTTGTAACTGTCGCACTAAGTCAAAATGCTCTACGATCTCACGTGTGCTCTCTACAGTTCCGTACATCATGGTCGCTGTAGACTTGATGCCAAGCTTATGTGCTTCTCTATGGACTTCAAGCCAAGTATCTTTATCAAGTTTCTTAGGAGCAATAATATCACGTACTCTGTCAGAGAGTATCTCTGCTCCGGCACCTGGAATAGAGCTTAGCCCTTTGGCTTGAAGCCGTGCCAATACCTCTTTGAGGCTAAGTTTAGAACGCTGTGCAATGTAGTCTATCTCAATAGCAGAGAAACCGTGAATGGTCACTTGCGGATATTTCTTGTGAATATGTTCTATCAGATCCTCATACCACTCTATCTCAAGTTTAGGGTGTACCCCACCTTGAAAAAGTATCTGTGTTCCACCAATTGCGATGAGTTCGTCGATCTTCTGATCTATCTCATCAAAAGTGAGGATATAGGCATCTTCCTTTTTCTCATGCGTATAAAAAGCACAGAACTTACAGTCTACCCAACAGATGTTGGTATAGTTGATGTTCCTGTCCACTACAAAAGTTGTCACCTTTTTAGGATGCATCTCCTGTTTTCGAGCCAATGCCATTTTTCCTAAGGTTTTCAGATCAGCATTTTCTATAAGTTCAATGGCTTCATCAATAGTCATGCGTTTTATCATGTTCATTGTCATTGTTTACCCTACACGTCTTTTTTCTCACCCAGTGCATCGAGAACACCGTTAATGAACTTTGGTGACTTTTCATCTGCAAGTTCTTTAGCAAGTTCTACAGCTTCATTAATGATAATGGCTTTATCTGTTTTGGCTACTAAAATTTCATACGCACCCAGTCGCATGATCGCTTTTTCCACTTTACCAATGGCATCATAATCCCAATCTGTCAAGTGTTTCTGTACCTCTTCATCGATCATTTCAAGATTCTCTATCGTACCGTTAAAAAGTGAATGCGAGAACTCTCTTTGTTTGTTACGGATCTTGTCCTCTTCCAGTATCTCATCAGAAAACTTGGCAATATTTTCATTTCCTAAGTCAAAAGCATAGAGTAACCCTACTACTGCTGTTCTTGCTTGATGTCGTGTTGCCATTAGTTTAATTCACCATATAAATTTATTAATTCAATCAATCCAACCATTGCTTCAGCACCTTTATTCCCTGCTTTTGTACCTGCTCGCTCTATTGCCTGCTCAATGCTGTCAACTGTCAATACACCAAATGTTGCAGGTTTGCCATGCTTTAGTGTCACTGATGCTACACCTTTGGTTGCTTCAGCTGAAACATAATCAAAGTGAGGTGTTGCACCGCGGATAACTGCACCCAGACAACACACTGCATCATATTTTCCTGAAGCCAATGCTTTATCTAAGGCAAACGGGATTTCAAATGCACCCGGTACCAAAATAAGATCAAGATCATCTGCATTTCCGCCATGTCTAGCATACGCATCTTGTGCACCTTCTACCAGTCTGTCTGTAATAAAATGATTGAATCTTGCATTGATGATCGCTACTCTTTTACTTTTATCTACTTGTAGATTACCTTCTACTATTTTCATTTTCTTCCTTTGTTATTTGGTGTTGTGAGGGCACAACACCCTACATGATTTTTACTTCGCTAGCTAAGCCCCTATCCGGTAGCTGAGTCTGTCGAAGCTATTCTACGATACTTCTAATTGCATCAATTTGTTCGATGAGTCTATCCAATTTCTTTAATTCTATCATATTTGGTCCATCACTCAAAGCAATGCTTGGATCAAAGTGTGTCTCAAAAAAGAAACCATCCACTCCTACTGCTGCTGCTGCACGACTCAAATAAGGTACCAATTCAGAGTCGCCGCCACTTGTAGCACCCCCACTTGCTGGTTGCTGTACAGAGTGTGTGGCATCAAAGATCACTGGAGCAAACTCACGCATGGTTTTAAGTCCACGCATATCGACGACTAAGTTACCATAGCCAAAGCTTGACCCTCGTTCTGTCAACCAAACATTGTATTTTTGGGCATTTTCATAAGTCGCATCCCCATCAAAACCTCTTGTTTTGAGTACTTTTTTTACAGAGTGTTCCATCGCAGCAGGAGCTAAAAACTGTCCTTTTTTTATATTGACTACAGCAGATGTTTTCGCTGCTGCTACAAGCAAGTCTGTCTGCCGACATAAAAATGCAGGAATTTGAAGTACATCTGCTACCTCAGCTACTGCTGTAGGTTGTGTATAGTCATGTACATCAGTCAAGATCTTGTATCCAAACTGCTCTTTAACCTCTTGAAGCATTTTAAGCCCCTCTTCCAAGCCCGGTCCTCTGAAACTGTCCAAGCTTGTACGATTGGCTTTGTCAAAACTCGCTTTAAAATAAAAATCTTTGGTACAGTCTTCATGATATTTCCCTAAAGATTCTGCAATACGCATCACATTATCACGACTCTCAAGGACACAAGGTCCTGCTATTAAAATCATTTTTATCCTTTTATACCTTCTCTTTAGCCAATGCAACCATAAGCCCTGACACAATGACTAAGATTATACCTAAAATTGTCCAAATATTAGGAATCGGATCACCTAACATTACCCCTATGATCACGGCAAAGACAATATTACTATAACTGATCGTACCCACAATTCCTGCTTTGGTAAGCTCATAGGCTTTGGTCATAAGCAGTTGAGAAATAGTTGCAAAGACCCCTACCGCGGTGACATAAAGCCACACTATCCCCTCTGGCATCACAAATTTTGCAAACATCCAGTCAAACTCTACACTAACCGTCACATAGGGCGTGATAAGCATGAGAAACAGTGGTGCCACTGTACCTACCCCCATAAAGGACATCACTATGGCACGGGTATCATAATATTTTCGTAACTCCCGTATGGAGGTATAGGCAAGTGCTGCCCCAATACCTGAAAAGATTCCTAAAATATCATATTTATCAAAGCTTCCACCCTCTGGCTGAGCCACAAGAACAATACCTGCAAATCCTATAATAATAGCGATTAAGGCACTGGGTTGAAGCTTCTCTTTAAGAAAAATATAGGCAAAAATAGCCACAAAAATAGGTGAGGTTTTATTGTAGGTCACGGCTTCTCCCAGCGGGATATGTGCCATGATATAAAAATATGCCAAAAGAGCTAAAAACCCCATACTTCCACGAAACAGCAGCAGTAGAGGCTTTCCTCCCGTCTGCTTTAATGGTACTTTCCATATAGCCAATCCTACCAACGCAACGCCAAAGATATTTCTAAAAAAAGTGACCTCTACCGGAGGAAGTATTTGACTGACCACTTTTGCAAAACCACCCATAGCGGCAAAAGAGAGTGATGCCAATAACATAAAAAGGATACCTCTATCCATATTTTTAATCATTTTTTTCACACACAACCCTTAGTAGTCAATTTTGTGGAAGTGTAGCATATTTGGGTAAAATACTATGCTACGATAAACTCTTCCTTGATCACTATCTTGCCATCCACATAAATAACTGCTAAAAATACATCATATTTTTTATAGGTTGCTACCCCTTTAGGTGTACCAGACATGATCACATCACCATCTTCCAGTGTCATGAATGTTTGTATCTCTTGTAGTATCTCCTCAGGTTTATAGATCATTAGTGCATAGTTGGCATGTTGTGCCAACGTACCATTGATAAAAAGTTTCATCTCAATGGTTTCGATCTTTCCTTTGAATTTTACAAAAGGGCTCAGCACAGCGGAACCGTTAAACCCTTTAGCTCTCTCCCAAGGAAGACCTTTCTCTTTCATCTTGTTTTGTATCCCTGCTTTAGTCAGGTCAAGCCCAAAACCGATCCCTTCTATTTGATTATCTTGGATCAGGAAACATATTTCACCTTCAAATCGGCAATCCTCCTGAATATATTTTAACTCAGAAGTGATCGCTGAATTGGGTTTATTGAATAAAACCATACTGTCAGGGGTTTCATTATTAAGCTCTTTAATATGCTCAACATAATTACGCCCCACACAGATCACTTTTGAAGGCTGGATCAAATTATCACAATAACCTATAGCGTTCATAATTTACGCTTTATCATGTGTTTCTTTGATCACTTCTGCAATCTCATGTTCTACATCATCTGAAATATCTAGATCATCATCAGTCAATTTACCTGCATCCGGATCATTAAAGACAGTGATATCTAATTTACCTTCACTCTTAGCAACGATCACAGATACTGCAGCATCCCCTGAGACATTGACTGCTGTACGGATCATGTCAAGTAGTCTATCCACACCCAGTATAAGTCCTATCCCTTCTACAGGAAGTCCTACTTGTGTAAATACCATAGAGAGCATAATAAGCCCAACACCCGGAACACCTGCTGTACCGATGGAAGCCAATACTGACATTAAAATAACGGTCAGGTATCCTGTGATCCCTAGCTCTACACCATACGCATTGGCGATGAACACTGTCGCAACCCCTTGCATGATCGCAGTACCGTCCATGTTGATCGTTGCGCCAAAAGGTACAGTAAAGGATGCTACTGAGTTATTGACTCCCAGTCTGTCTGTCACGGCTCTAAGTGTCACAGGGATCGTTGCATTGGAACTTGATGTGGAGAATGCAAAGATCTGGGTCTCTCTCATTTTCTTTAAGAAGATAGAGGGACTCATACCTGAGAAGATTTTTAAAATACTCATAAGAGTAATAAAAAGGTGTATCATCAATGCAGCGATCAGTACAAGTACATATCCTGCCAGATCCACAAGAAGTCCAAGACCAAGGTTGGCTATGGCTTTTGCAAGCAAGGCAAAGACTGCATACGGTGCTACTGCCATCACAATATTTACCATTTTCATCATGACTTCATTAGAAATCTCAATAAGTTCAACAATCGGTTCTGCCTTTTTCCCTACCATAAGAATGGAGATCCCAACTAAAATAGAGAAGAAAATAATTTGTAACATTTTTCCCAGTGCCATGGCATTCACTGCGTTACTTGGAACAATATCTATAAGTACGCTACTCAATGCCGGTGCCTCTTTAGCTGTAAATGTTGCACTTGATGTCATATTGACACCTTCACCAATTCCAATCGTTGCTGCGATACCGATACCTACAGCAATGGCAATAGCTGTAGTTAACATATAAAGTGCAAATGATTTTCCACCTACTTTTCCTAAAGCTCCAACATCACCAATTCCAAGAACACCGGTAATAAGTGAAAAGAATACCAAAGGAACAACAAGCATTTTTAAGCCTGTTACGAACATTTTTCCTATTATATGGAAAAAACCATTGACCACATATTCATTAATCAATGAGCCTTCACCATTGAGTCCTAATAGATTAATGAATAACCCAACTGCAATACCTAGCCCCATACCGATGAGAACTTTGGTTGTTAAAGTCATTTGCTTTGATTCTACCATCTAATACTCCTTTTAATTCAAATTAAATAAAAGGCATCCTGAAAGATGCTCTTTCATCCTATTAAGCCAAGTAGTTTACTCTTGGCTTAACACGATCAAAGTACCGTAGTAGTCTAAAAAGCAAGAAGTACTCTTGCTTTTAACTATTAAAAATTCATATAGTAAATAACTCTAAAATCATCTCTGTCTTCTCTATCTGAACTGTCTGTCTGATCTTTAATGGAGTATCGTACTCTGATCTTAGAGTAGTCATTGATCGTATATTTCCCATCAAAGTTAAACTCTGAAAAGTCATCTCTTACATTACCCTCATCTGCACTTACATCAACATAACCAAATTTCAAGCTCAACCCATTAAGCGGTCGTACAATGATCTGTCCACCCACTGCCGTACTCGCTTCATAGTTACCGTATCCTTGTTGCCAATCAGAGTACATAGGCCCTGACTCCACTGCTTTGAAAGCATTATCTGAGATCTTATCATAAAGTACTGCCACATCTACCATATCAAAAAGTGTCGTACCTACTTTGGTACCTAAAAGTGTAGAGTCATCACCATTGTTATAGCTATTACCCCCATACTGTGCTTTGACATATGTATTGGTACCTATAGGAAGATTATATTTCACATCTATATATTTATAGTCTTCAACATCAATAATTCCACCGGTACTATTCGTATCAGATACTGCTTTAATATATTGAGCTCTTACTGTCAAATTATCAATACTTTTATTTTTAATATAGATATATCCTAAGCCATCTGTACCCCACTTACTATCTTGATCATCAAAACCACTGAGCTTAGATACAAATCCACTGTAACGTTTAACATACCCTACTTCTACCGTCGTATCAGGAATATCTTTATTCTGAATCACAGCAGCTTCATATACCGATGGTAAAAGTCTAAGATCATGATCATTCATCAGTGGTGTTGACAATCTTTGACGTCCAACTTTAAACATTGTATTTGCTAGATTATATTGAAGGTATGCTTCTCCAAGGAAAGCAATATCATCCCCGTTAGATTGTAAAAGACTTGTACCCGTTCCATCTTTTCTATCAAAAACATCTCCTACACGATGGCTTCCATAATAAGCAACACCAAATTTAAATCCATAAAAGTCACCACTTTCATACTTCAAAATACCGCCCGCTGTAAGTGCTTCTGCATCAGGGACACTATCCACATCAAAACTTCTGTTCATATAAAAAAGTCTTGTATTTGCTGTAAACTTACCATTCTTAAGTGCCTCTCCAAAACTACCTGTACTCACCACCGGTGCAGTTTCCTCTACTACAGGTTCAACAGGTACAATATCTCCACCTGCCATGATCATTGTTGATACCACGACTGATAGCACTAAACCTTTTTTCATTATATCTCCTTTAAATATTATATATTTATAACTATTTAAAAGACAGTATAACGAAATTCTCTATCTTAAATAAAAAAACCTATTTCGTACGTATAAGTTTTGCATCTCCATATAACAATACATCTTTGATCACTGCTTTTTTGATAAATCTGTCTTTATCAACAGAGAGTAGAATCTCACCTTTTTTCTTTCTAAAGTTCTTCTGCACGATCAATGCTTTTGCATACCAGTCAGCACTCTTTCCTAAGTCTTTTTTATAAGCAGATGCTTTTGCATCCGTAGGTACAGTTACTTTCACAATACCCTTCTGTTTTTCAAGTCCCACTGCTTTTATCATATAGACTTTCCCTTTTTGGGTAATAGCTTTATCCATATTGAAGTAGAGTGTCAAAAGATCATCTTTGGCATAAAATTTTAATCTTTCAATTGTCTCTTTAACCAATTTACCATCTTTCCATTTTCTATAGCGTTTCGTCACAAATTTACGTTTATGGTCAATACGATACTCTTTACTTACTGTTTTATGTTTTTTCTTACTGATCATTTGATACAGGTCACTAACCATCTTTCCCTTTTCCATATGACCTTTTGAAATATAATGCTCTGTCTGTCCACCCATGATCATCTTTGCCAAACCTGCAAGTTTCACCGTAGTGTCTATTTGATACGTTTTTTTATTTTGATCGAGTCTGTTCTTTATCGTACCAACAGTACCAAATATCCCAAATTTTGCTTTATAATTTACTTGTGTTACTTTGGCAGAGGCAAAAGTACTTGAAATCATCAATAATATACTTAAAAATATACTTCTTACTATCATAAAATTATCCTTACTCATTAATCTTGAGTCAAATTCTACTATAATTGTGTGAATAAATTGTGTGGAGAACAAAACATGCCTAACGTAGTAGATATCAATCATAGTAAAACATTGGATGTATTAGATGGATTGGATATGAACTTGGATACAGCTGTCCAAATGCTTTTAGCACCTTTTTATACACAGTTTCCATTTCTATCTAAAAACTTTTTAGGTGTCCCTCTTGGAAATCTGTTTGCAGCAATACTGGTCATGATTTTCTTTCTTATTTTACGTCGTTTCTTTGCATATATTGTGATCGGTAGTTTACAAAAACTCTCTCAACGTACAGATACACATTATGACAACAAGATCATCTCTGCACTAAAAGATCCTATGGGATTTGCTTTTATTATCATAGGATTACATCTCTTTTTTGCACTTATCTTTTGGGAAACGCAAACCATTAAAAATATCCTCAATACACTTATTGTATTTAATATCTTTTGGGCAATCATCTCTGTATCCGATGTCTTTCGTGATATCTTTCATCATACCTCTTCCCGTTTTAACCCTGACCTCTCAAAAGAGATGAGTGAATTTATTCTTAAGATCATAAAATTTTTTATCGGGGGTATAGGATTTGGAGCTATGCTCGAAGTCTGGGGGATCAATGTTACCGCACTCATTGCCTCATTAGGACTAGGAGGTCTTGCTTTTGCCTTAGCTGCCAAAGATACTGCTTCTAACCTTTTTGGTTCCTTTGCACTGCTTGCAGACAAATCTGTACGTATAGGAGAGTGGATAAAAGTAGATGGCGTAGAAGGTGTAGTAGAAGCCATCGGTATGCGAACGACAAAGATACGTTCATTTGAAAAATCTCTTATTACACTCCCCAACCAGATCATTGCCAATACTCCCATAGAGAACTTCTCCAGACGTGGTGTGAGACGTATCAAAATGCGTATAGGTTTAACATACGGAACAACAGGAACACAGATACACAAGATCGTTGAAGAGATCAAATATATGCTTCACAGCCATCCAAATATTGCAACAGAAGAGACCCTATTGGTTAATTTTGAATCTTTTGGAGATTCTGCTCTGAATATCTTTATCTATACCTTCTCATCTACTGCTAACTGGGAAAGGTATCTGGATATCCGTGAAGATATACATTTACAGATCATGAAGATAGTAGAAGAGAATAACACAAGTTTTGCTTTCCCTTCACAAAGTATTTATGTGGAGAGTTTACCTGCTCAAACTATGGTATAATTCCACCAATAAAACAAACACCCGCATTCCGTATCTCCAAATATAGAATGCATACCGAAAGATAAAAATACTATGCAAGAACAAGAACTCAAAAAAGTAGCTATTGTAGGACGACCCAATGTTGGGAAGTCATCACTCTTTAACCGTCTCGCACGTCAGCGTGATGCCATCACTTCAGACATGTCTGGGACGACCCGTGACATCAAAAAACGTATCGTAACCATTTCTGAGAACCGTGAATTTGAAGTACTGGACACTGGGGGGATAGACTACTCCTCTGAACTCTTTGCTAAAGTAGCAGAGTTTTCACTCCGTGCTGCAGAAGAAGCGGACATCATTATCTACATGGTAAATGGGAAAACCATACCAGACGCAGAAGACAAAGAACTCTTTTACAAACTCCAAGAGATGAACAAACCTTTAGCCCTTGTGGTAAACAAAATAGACAACGACAAAGAAGAGGAGCGTTACTGGGAGTTTTTAGAGTTTGGTGCAGATGCAACTTTTCCTATGTCTGTGAGTCATAACCGTTACTTCAACGACTTTTATGCATGGATGGAACAACACATCCCTGCTCCAGAAGTTGAAGAGGAATTAGTCTTAGAAGAAGATACAGAAGTAGATCCTTTTGCTGAGATAATAGAACAGGTACACGCAAGCTATGAAGAAGAGGTGGACAATAAGATCCGTGTTGCTATCATAGGGCGTGTAAATACAGGTAAATCTTCACTGCTTAATGCCTTACTCGGTGAAGAGCGTTCAGTCGTCTCAGATGTAGCAGGGACGACCATAGACCCCATAGATGAAATGTTAGAGCACGATAACCATGAGATCACTTTTATCGATACCGCAGGTATTCGTAAACGTTCTAAGATAGTAGGCATAGAGAAATACGCTCTTACCCGTACTACCGAGCTTCTAAAAAAAGCAAACCTTGTCATACTCATGCTAGACTCCACACAACCCATCTCTGAACTAGATGAGAGAGTAGCAGGACTTATAGAAGAGTATAAACTTGCTTGTCTCATAGTGCTCAACAAATGGGATATAAAAGATGACAGGAGTTATGAAGAAGTCGTAGATGATGTACGTGATGAACTTAAGTTCTTACACTATGCACCATTCTTGACTATCTCTGCAAAAACTGGGTTACGTGTAGAAAAAATACTTGACCAGATAGTAGCGATATATAAGCGTTACAGCTACCGCATCCCTACCTCTGAACTTAATAACACTTTGCGTATGGCGATCAGACGCCACCATGTTCCTTCACACAATGGTGCCGTGGTGAACATCAAATTTGCCACACAGTATGAGACCAAGCCACCTAAAATAGCACTCATTACTAACCGACCAGAGTACCTGCACTTCTCTTACATTCGCTACTTGGCAAACTTTTTTAGAGAAAAGTTTGACTTTGAGGGTGTACCACTTGACATTGTTGCACGTAAACGAGGTCAGAGATTTGATGAATCAGAGTATGAATAAGTGAGGAAGTAGGAATGATAAAGTGGTAAACTATTTTCTGTCAAGAAAAATAAAAGCTTTTTGAAAAAAATCATACTCAAATTCCTCATTCCTCATTCCTAATTCCTAATTCCTCATTTTCCTGCTATAATTTGCAAAAATTATAGCAGGAACGATTATGCGTATACTTACAGGAATCCAAGCTTCAGGGAAACTTCACATTGGTAACTATTTTGGGGCTATGAAGCCTATGATAGAGCTTCAAGAAGAAAATGAGCTTTTTACTTTTATAGCCAACTACCACTCACTTACCACATCCAAAGATGCAGATACACTGAGACAATACACTCTGGATGCAGCAGTAGATTACCTCTCCATCGGAATAGACCCAGAAAAAACAACCTTCTGGGTACAGAGTCATGTTCCTGAAGTACTTGAACTCTACTGGATACTCTCCAAGTTCACCCCTATGGGACTGCTTGAACGGGCACATTCTTACAAGGACAAAGTCGCTAAGGGTATCTCTGCCAACCATGCCCTCTTTAGCTACCCTGTACTCATGGCAGCCGATATTCTTATGCTTGATACCGAAATAGTTCCCGTAGGAAAAGACCAGATCCAACATGTAGAGATGACCCGTGACATCGCTACAAAATTCAACAATGAATACGGAGATATCTTCGTACTTCCTGAACATCAAGTGCAAGCAGAGCTGGCGACTATTCCCGGTATCGACGGGCAAAAAATGTCTAAAAGTTATGACAATGCCATAGACCTCTTCATGGAAGAAAAAGCACTGCAAAAAAGATGTAACAAGATCATCTCATCATCTACCCCGCTAGGTGAACCTTTAGAATGGGAAGATGACAACATTTTTGCCTTGGCTTCACTCTTTTTGGATAACAGAGAAAAACTGGAGTTACAAGTACGTTACCAAAGTGGTAAGGAGGGTTACGGACACTTCAAAAAATACCTTAAAGAGCTTATCTGGGAAGAGCTGGGTGAAGCCAGAGAAAAACGTGAATATTACCTTTCTCATATGGATGAGGTGCATGATATCTTAGCCATGGGAGCAAAAAAGGCTCAAGCCATCGCTCAAGCTAAAATGGAAAAAGTAAGAGAAGCTATAGGATTATAACCCTACAGTTACATATTGATCTGTTTGAAGCAGTCATATTTAGGTATGATATGTGAAACAACCTCTTTATCTATCGTATCTGTACTCATAATGCATAGATAAAGTTCTCCCTCATTTTCATACCCTTTTTCCTCTCCTAAAGCAAGTAAACGCTTTGCAATTGCCTCTCCTGTATGGATAAGATTGAGTTCTCTTTTCATGATCTTTTCTATCATAGCCGCAACAAGTGGATAGTGCGTACAGCCAAGGACAACCGTATCAACATTATTTTCTTTCATAGGATGCAGCCACGCTTCAAGCATCTCTTGCGTTTGGGGATGATCGATCTTCCCCTGCTCTATCTGTTCCACTAATCCAGGACAGGCTTGTTCAAAAAGTATCACATCTTTAGACATCGCCAAACCATTGGCAAGCTGTTGATACTTATCCCCTTGAAGTGTGGCAGGGGTTGCAAGTACTCCTATTTTTCCTGTTTGGGTCTGCTCTATAGCCGGCTTGATCCCAGGTTCTGTACCGATAATAATAAGTTGGGGATATTTTTCGCGTAACACTTTGACCGCAGCTGATGTTGCAGTATTACACGCGATGATCAAGGCATCTATCTGATGGTTGTTAAGAAAATATTCTGTAATTTCAAGGGAGTATTGCAGTATCTGTTTTTGTGTTTTTTCACCGTAAGGAGCATGTTTTGTATCGGCGATATAAAAGACCTGTGCACCTTTGATGAGTTGGATCATAGCTTGAACAACCGTCAAGCCACCCAATCCGGAATCAAAGACCCCTATCCTTAATTCTTCACTCCTCACTCTTTACTCCTCACAGGATAAAAGCATCTGCTTTTATCACGCCCCCTCATTCATAATAGAGAGAAACTCTTCATTTGTTTTGGTTTTCATCATTTTAGAGAAAAGGAATTTAAGACCTTCCACCTCTTCCATATTTTGCATTGCATTACGAAGTGCCCATACTTTTTGTAGTGTCTCTGCACTTACCATCAGCTCTTCTTTTCTCGTTCCTGATTTGGTTACATCAATCGCAGGATAGATACGACGTTCTGATACGTGACGGCTCAGTACCACTTCGGAGTTACCTGTACCTTTGAACTCTTCAAAGATCACTTCATCCATACGAGAACCTGTGTCAATCAATGCTGTAGCAATAATCGTAAGAGAACCACCCTCTTCTATGTTTCTAGCTGCACCAAAGAAACGCTTAGGCTTATGCAGGGCATTGGCATCCACACCACCGGAGAGTACTTTACCCGAACTTGGAGTTACTGTATTGTAGGCACGTGCAAGACGGGTAATAGAGTCAAGTAAAATAACCACATCTTTACCCATCTCCACACGTCTTTTGGCTTTTTCTATTACCATCTCTGCTGTTCTTACATGGTTCTGTGCAGGCAGGTCAAAGGTTGACGCATAGACTTCACCTTTAACAGAACGTTGCATATCGGTCACCTCTTCAGGTCTCTCATCGACCAAAAGAACCATAAGTGATGCATCAGGGTTGTTATGTGTTACACCATGAGCAAGCTCTTTAAGAAGCTCTGTTTTACCGGTACGTGGCGGTGCAACAATCAGTGCTCTTTGTCCTTTACCAATAGGAGAAAATAGATCAAGCACACGTCCTGTCATTTTCATCGGACTATATTCCATCTTTAATTGCTCGCTTGCATAAAGAGGTGTAAGGTTATCAAAAAGTGGTCTCTGTTTAGATTTTTCCGGAGCCACATAGTTGATCGCTTCGATCTTAAGCAGTGCATAATATTTCTCTTGATCTTTAGGAGGACGTACCTGACCTGTCACAATGTCACCGTTTCGGAGTGCAAAACGCTTCACTTGTGTTCCACTGACATACGTATCATTACTCGAGTTTGCAAAGTTTCCGTCTATAGAACGCAGGAAACCATATCCGTCATTCATAATTTCAAGAATACCCGTATAGAGTATGAAGCCCCCTTGACTTACCTGAGATTTCAGGATTTCAAAAATAAGGTCTTTACGTTGAAACTCATTAGGGTTCTCTACTTTAACTTCTTTGGCTATCGTGACAAGTTCGTCAAGTGGTTTTTGCTGAAGGTCTTCTATCTTGTAACCTTGTACAGGTACGTGGGTTCTATTTTTTCTGTTGGCATTGTTGCCGTTAGAAGATTTTTTTGTATCGCTCATAATTCCTCTTAATTTGGGTATGATTTTTTCTAATTGTAGATATACAACAAAATACAAGTTTGTCGTAGTAGTGACTGTATTATATTGATTTTTAGCTGAAAAGTCAAACGAATGCATAAAAGAGCAATGGTGGATAGAGCATTGCTCCCATAAGAAAGAACCATGAGGGGATCTTCCATTCCAACATCACTGCCAAGTCTGCAGGTACTTGACGTTTGATGAAGATACTTTTAATTAATTCGATCTTATAGAACATATCAAAGATCTTAAAGGTCAAAATAGCGATCATATAGGCATTCAAGGTATTGGTAGCGATCACGACAAAAAGAGTGAAATAAAAAGCAGGATGCATTAAAAAGAAGAAAAATATACTTTTACGATACCAACCATAAATCTTCTCCAGAACACCAGAAAGTGTTTGGGCACGTTGCATATATGCTTCAAAAAGTTCTAAGAGCAGTAAGATCAAAGTGAGTATCAGCAGATTTTCCATAGGGGGATTTTACCCATATTTGGATAAAATCCTTACAAACTATTCAATCTGAGGAACTCTTTTGGCTCAAATAGCGTGTACCCACTGTAATCTTAAATTCGATGAATCTGTGATGATCGCCGACGGTGATCACTTTTTCTGCTGTAAAGGGTGCCAAGGAGTTTACCATCTGCTTGAGAGTGAAGGACTGGGTACCTTTTATGACAAGTTGGGAGATACCACACTCCAACCTGCAACACCTATCAGTGAAGATCTGGAAAAATTTGACCTTGAAGGCTTTAGAAATAAATATATATCCATCCATGATGACGGACTCTATGAGATCAACCTCATCATCGAGGGTATCCACTGCTCTGCCTGTGTCTGGCTGAATGAAAAGGTACTGCATAAAACAAACGGTATCATGGAAGCCACCATCAACTACACCAATAACAAAGCCAAAGTAATCTGGGATCCGGAAGTGATTCAACTTTCCAAGATCATCGAGACCATTCGCTCCATTGGGTACAACGCCTATCCTTATGATGCATCTCTCCAAGAGGAGCGAGCCAACAAAACCAAAAAAGAGTACTACTCCCGCATTTTAGTAGGTATCTTTGGTACAATGAATATCATGTGGATCGCCATTGCCCAATATGCAGGCTATTTTACAGGGATGGAGCAACGTTTTAAAGATATTTTGAATGTAGCAGAGTTTATCTTATCAACTCCGGTACTTTTCTACTCAGGATGGGTCTTCTTTAGAGGTGCCTACTATGGTTTCAAAAACCACATTATCAATATGGACACTCTCGTTGCCTCCGGAGCACTGCTCGCTTACATCTACTCTATTTATGCCATGATGACACAACATGGAG
>Ga0256827_10001006_pt1 | contig 17821 bp, 20 predicted proteins | sample CV84metaG_FD_185977 | JGI IMG/M metagenome (GOLD analysis project Ga0256827, IMG submission 185977) | Hydrothermal vent microbial communities from East Pacific Rise, Pacific Ocean - CV84 | ecosystem: Environmental > Aquatic > Marine > Hydrothermal vents | place: Pacific Ocean: East Pacific Rise... | reverse complement strand
TCAATCCAAAACAGAGGTGGCAGAAGTGGCAGAAGCAAATGTAACAGAGGTGGCAGAGACAAATGTAACAGAAGTGGCAGAAGCAAATGTAACAGAAGTGGCAGAAGCAAATGTAACAGAGGTAGCAGAAGCAAATGTAACAGAAGTGGCAGAGACAAATGTAACAGAAGTGACAGAGACAAATGTAACAGAGGTAGCAGAAGCAAATGTAACAGAAGTGACAGAGACAAATGTAACAGAAGTGACAGAGACAAATGTAACAGAAGTGGCAGAAGCAAATGTAACAGAAGTAGCAGAAGCAAATGTAACAGAAGTGGCAGAGACAAATGTAACAGAAGTAGCAGAGACAAATGTAACAGAAGTGGCAGAAGCAAATGTAACAGAAGTAGCAGAAGCAAATAGCACTAATTAAAAAATTTAATAAATAATTCTACTCAAATAAAGCCCCTCTGGTGGGGCTAGTTTTGTAACATACCTCTCTTTTAAATCTAATTGCTCTTCAAGTTGTTTTATAGTTGATTTTTTTAGAGCCACTCTCATTGCCATCTCTGTCATCATTCTTACTTGTGAACGTAAAAAACCATTAGCTTCAAAGTAGATAATGTTATATTTTTGGTAGCTTTTATATTGTGCCTTATAGATGGTTCTGATGTTTGTATGGGTTATACTTCCTGTTTTTATGAAGTTTGAAAAATCATGAGTACCTTCAAATATCTTTAGAGATTTTTCTAATATATTAGTATCAAAGTTAGGATAGTAGGAGATATAGTTCTGTTCAAAAACAGATGGAGTTGAAGTTTTAAAAATATAACGATATAGGCGTTTTTTGGCTGAAAACCTAGAATGAAACTCGTTAGATACTTTTGATATATGTTTAAATGATATATATTTTAGCTTCTGATTTAAAACCTCTTTTAGTTTTGATAAATCATTCCAAAAAGGTGGTAGTTCAAAATCAATCACTTGACCTGTGGCATGGACTCCTGCATCTGTTCTACCACTTCCTCTAATCTCTGATTTAATACCAATAGATATTAGAGCTATCTCTATAGCTGTAGTAACTGTTTTTTTAGTACTTTTCTGTTTCTGAAACCCTTTGAAATAAGTACCATCATAGGCGATAACTGCTTTTACTCTCATTAGAAGAACTTCGATACTTTATATTTGAAAAATAGATTACTGATAATAAAAGTTAGAACAATAGATATTCCAAGCATAGTAAAATTACCTTGTTTTTCGAGTGATGTAGCTATAACATAAAGAGCTATGGTTGTTACTCCCAATATATGATAAGCATAATTTTTCTGATATCTAGGGTTAATAATGGCGAATGATGCAACTATAGGAAATGCCATAACAGGGATTAGTGATATAAAAATAAAAAATAGAATTTTTCTTTTACGCTTTTTATTGTATGATAGTTTAATCCAATGTTCTATTATATTGTTATAGTTAAATCCATCAGTCTCTATATTTTGAAAAATCTGCATTTTTTTATATAGAATCTCTTTTAAAGATGTATCAGCAAATGTATAGCCACTTCCATTTTTTAGTGTAAGCTCTATAGCAGAGTTTTCATTTTTGATTGTGGCCTCTTTTGAAATAAAGAGTTGGTTTGATAGCTCTTTGCTATTTGGCTCTTCACCTTTTTTGTAGATTACTACATCTTTCATGGTGTCGCCATCTTTACTCTTTACATAGATAAAAAAATTACCAAATTTTTGTCCTAGCTGAGAAGCATTTATATTTAGTTTTGCATTGCTAATTTTTTTTGCTTGAAAGATTTTATATTGCTGTTTTGCTTGTGGCATTTTTGCTAATGATAAGACCAATAGTAAAATAGAGAAGAGTAGAGCAATTATTTTTATTTGAAATATAAGCTGTTTGGATTTGACACCCAATGATATTAGGGCTATTAACTCATTCTCATTTGATAATTTAAGTAAGGTAGTGGCAACTGCTACCAAAAATGAGATAGGAAGAGTGTAGAAGAGTATGGCGGGAATATTGTAGCTAAATAGCTCTATCATCTCCAAAAAATTAACTTGTAAAAGTGCTGTTAGAGATGATATCTTTACAATAAATACCAATGAGCCAATAAAGAATAGTGGTAGAAAAACTGTCAGAAAAGAGTTAGTAAAATTTTGTGACATATACCTAGATAGGCTCACATTACTAAGTTTCATGACGTTTTTTTTAGCCATACATAATCCATTGCATTATTGAATCAAACTGTTTATCAAGAAGATATACTATGAAAGTAGCAATTGCTAAAAATGGTACAAATGGTACAGCTCTATCTTTTGCAATTAGAGATGGTATTATTGCTAAAAGTGCTGATAAAAACAGTGCATAGAAGAAGTGTGGAAAACCTAACAATGCACCCATTGTTCCTGCAACTATAATATCCCCTTCTCCCATTGCCTCTTTATTTAAAAAATAGCTAAGATAGTATCGAAGTAGAGCCAATCCACCTGCTGACATAAGTGCATACTGTAGAGAATCAATGGCATTTGGACCAACTATTGCAAGAGCAAGGGCTAATAGATTTAGACTATCAGGTACTGCCATATATTTAAAGTCTATCATTACTAAACCAAGTAGCAAAAAGAATGTTAAAAATACAAATGGTAAGTACCAAACAAGACCAACTTTGAAAAATAGTAAAACAGCTATAATTCCTGTTATAAACTCTATAATAGGATACTGCATAGCAATAGAGTCATTACAAAAGGCACATTTACCTTTTAGAAATAGCCATGAGAATATAGGTATATTGTGATACCACTTAAGCTCTGTTTGACAGTTTTGACACTTTGATGCAGGAAAAGCGATGTTTTCGCCATTGGGAATACGGTATATAAGCACATTGAGAAATGAACCCATCACAATTCCAAAGATAAAAATAAAAATAGTTATTAGTGTATCAGGCATTTAAACCCCTCCAAATCTTCTGTTTCTGTGTAGATAGTCCTCAATAATAGTATCAAGTTCCGTTGCTGTAAAATCTGGCCAAAGAGTTTTGGTAAAGAAAAACTCTGAGTAGCTTAGTTGCCAAAGTAGAAAGTTAGAGAGGCGATGCTCCCCACTTGTGCGAACCATTAAATCTATATCTACATAGGGTGTATTTAGCTCTGCTCCCAAGCTCTCTTCTGTTATCTCATCGCCTCTTTGTGCTAGTCGTGTGGCTGCTTTGGCTATCTCCTCTCGTGAACCGTAGTTGAGTGCCAGAATCTGTGTTACATTGGTGTGGTGAGCTGTTTTTGCTTTTATATCTGCAATTGTCTTTTGAAGCTTTGGTGAGAAGCCTTCGATATTTCCGACAGTCTCAAATCTAGCTCCAAATTTGTGATATGTCTCTAGCTCTTTTTTGAGCCATCTATCAAGAAGCTTCATCAAAAAATCAACCTCATATTTTGGGCGTTTCCAATTTTCGGTACTAAAGGCGTATAGTGTTACTGTCTCTATTGTCTTATGCTCTGCACAATAACGAGTGATATCACGAATAGTATCAGCCCCTTTCTCATGTCCTTTTGTTCGGATATATCCTCTCTCTTTTGCCCATCTGCCATTTCCATCCATAATGATAGCTAGATGTTTTAAACTATTTTTTTCCATAAATTATTCTTTATTATTGTTTAGTTCTTTACTATGTTCTAAAATTTTGAATGCCAAACTAAGTTTATTAGCTGTACCCAAATTTATACTCTCTTGATTATTTATAAATGTTATACTGTTTTGAGCTGTTCCAAAGCTTTGACTATCTTTTAGAAGATTATAGCAGACTGCATCAACCCCCTTTGAGAGTAGACTATTTTTGGCATTTTCTAAACCATGCTCCTCACTCATCTCTGCTTTAAATGAGACTGTAGTTAAGTTATCTTTGTTTATCTCTTTTATAATATCTGTAGTCTCTTTTAACTCAATTGACCACCTATCACCAATATCACTCTTTTTTATCTTTCCTGTTTGTGGAAACCTAGGGGTAAAATCAGCAACGGCAGAGACCATAAAAAGATATGGTTTTTTCTGAATTAGATGCATAGGCTCGGAGCTATTCATAGTCACTCTGCTCATTTTACCTTTTTTTGCAACTCTTACTGCATCCACTGTATACTCTAGCATCTCCTCTGCATCCTCTACCTCTATGGTATAGATTTCACTTGGTATTTCTGAGTACTCTTTTGTGGTAATGAGACATACATCTGCACCTTTTAGATATAGAGCTGTGGCTAACGCATTTGCCATTTTTCCAGAGGAGAAGTTTGATAGGTAACGAACATCATCTATCTTCTCTCGTGTTCCACCACCTGTTAATACCACTTTTCTATCTTTCCAAAACTCATCTATTAGTAGCTTTTGAGAAGCTTGATAAAATATATCTATCGGTTCTGCTAACGCACCATTTCCTTCATCTCCACACGCTAATAATTTGGATTGAGAGGAGATAATAGTCACCTCATTGACTGTTAACATCTTAAGAGAGCCTACTGTATAGTGATGCTCAATCATATTTGTATTTGCCGAGGGTGCAACTAGAAGAGGTTTGTTAAAAGCAAGAGCTGTTTGAAGCAGGATATTATCTGCTATACCTTTACTTAGTTTATTAATTGTATTAGCAGTTGCAGGAGCGATAATAAAAATATCACAAACTTTTCCAATATCAATATGGTTAAGTGTCGAAGCCCAACTCTCGCTACTATTGGTAAGTACAGGATTTCTAGTAAGAGCCTCAAAGGTAAGAGCCGATACAAAACGCTCTGCTGATGGTGTCATAACAACATGAACAGAAGCACCTGATTTAATAAAGAGTCGAACCACTTCACACGCTTTATAGGCAGAGATACTTCCTGTAACGCCTATTAATACTTTTTTATCTTTTAAGTTTAGTTGCACTACTCCCCCTTTCCAAAAAACTTATAGAAAAAGTTTGATATCTTTTTTAGAGGTGGACGAGATATTGCTAGTTCACCTTGTTTTACATTTTTAGATAGAGTTGTACCAGCAGCGATAATAACATCATCCTCTATAGTAAGTGGGGCTATAAGTTGGCTATCACTCCCTACAAATACATTTTTTCCAATGGTTGTTTTATACTTCTTTTTACCATCATAGTTACAAGTTATTACCCCTGCACCTATGTTTGAGCCACTCTCTATAGTCGTATCCCCTATATAAGCCAAATGACCTGCTTTTACACCAGTTAGAGTTGATTTTTTTACCTCTACAAAGTTTCCAATATGTGTATCGGTAATATGAGCTAGAGGTCTAAGTCGTCCCATTGGTCCAACATCGGAGTTTATAACTGTTGCATCCTCTATGACAGAGTGGCTTTTGATATGAGCATTTTCGAGATAGCTCTCACCCAAAATAGTAACTCCATTCTCTAAAATAGATTCCCCTTTAAATTTAGCACGAATATCAATATATATGGTATCAGCAAAACGCATGGTGACACCTTCACTCATCCACTTCTCTTTGATACGTTTTTGCATAATCTCTTCGGCAATAGAGAGGTCAAGTTTGGAGTTAACACCTTTGAACTCCTCCTCTTCTACATAGATAGGGGTAATGGTTAGATTCTCATCGACTGCCATTTTGACAATATCGGTAAGATAATACTCCTCTTGAGCATTGTTATTATCTATTTGAGGAATATAGCGATTTAATAGTTTACTATCTACACAGTAGATACCTGCATTTACTGTTTTGGTCTCTTTTTGCATCTCATTACAATCTTTCTCCTCTATAATCTCTTGAACTTTTTCATCATTTATAATAACTCTACCATAACCTGATGGATTATCTAGCTTAATAACAGACATGTTGATATCTGCATCACCACTTGTAAGGGATAGTAGAGAGGCTTGTGTAATTAGAGGCATATCTCCATTTAAAATAAGAGTCTTGCTATGTTTGGTCTCGACCCCTTTCATCGCCCCACCAGTTCCTGGGAACTTCTCTGCATCTTGAATATGAAAGTTTATATTTTGGTAAGATTTTTCGATAGCCTCTTGAACTCTTGATGCTTGGTGATACAGAACAACAGTGATATCATTGGATATTTTTTGAGAGGCATCTATTGCATGAAAAAGCATAGCTTTTCCAGATATCTCATGTAGAACTTTTGGAGTAGTAGATTTCATTCTACTACCCTTTCCTGCGGCTAAGATTACGATACTTATGGACATTTTTTGTACCTTTTAGATAAAATATTGAAATTAAATTTTTGAAAGTATTATATCCAATAGAAATTAAGGTAATAAAGTGAATTGTAAACATTTTGGAATATGTGGCTCTTGTGCTATTTTTGAGTTGAGCTATGAGAATGAGTTAAGAGCAAAAGAGGAGAGAGTCTTAGAACTCTTGTCTCCATTTGGAGTAGAGAAGCTAGAGGTTTTTTCAGCTAACTCGTCACACTACAGAGCTAGGTCTGAGTTTAAAATTTGGCATGATGATAGTGGTGCTAACTATGCAATGGGAAGACTCGATAAAAAAGGCTCTACAAATATTGAAGAGTGTCCAAAAGTTATTGTGTCTATAGAGAAGCGAATGCAACCTCTTCTTGATGCTATTAATAGTTCAGATGTCTTAAAACATCGTATCTTTAGTGTAGAGTTTTTAGCAACCACTACAGATGAGTGTCTAATTACAATGATATATCATCGTAAACTAGACGAGGTATGGGAGGCAGAGGCGAGAGAGTTGCAGAAGAGTCTAAATGCTTCTATTATGGGGAGAAGTAGAAAACAAAAAGTAATTTTGAGCCAAGAGTATGTTACTGAAAAGTTGCATATAGATAACCAAGACTATCTCTATCGTCATTATGAGAGTGGATTTACTCAACCAAACCCTGCTGTAAATATCAAAATGATTGAGTGGGCGATAAAACAGGCTAAAAAGGTGCAAAATAGTGATTTTAATGGGGATTTTTTGGAGAGCTATTGTGGTTTAGGAAATTTCACTATTCCTCTATCTAAATATTTTAGTAAAGTCTTGGCAACAGAGATAAGCAAACGCTCTATAAAATCAGCAAATGAGAACTGTGAGCTAAACAGTATAGAGAATATAAGTTTTATTAGACTAGCATCAGAGGAGATGACAGAAGCTCTGAACAAGAGTAGAGAGTTTACACGTCTAAGAGATGTAGATTTGGACTCTTATGAGTTTTCTACTGTATTGGTAGACCCACCTAGAGCAGGATTGGATATAGGTACTATTGAGTTGATTTCTAAGATGGAGTATATTATCTATATCTCTTGTAACCCAGAGACATTGTCAAGAGATTTAGAGACTCTATCTAAAACTCATAAAATAGATGATAGTGCTATTTTTGACCAGTTTCCACACACCAATCATATAGAATCTGGGGTCTTTTTGGTGAAGAGATAAATTAAGGGTTATATTTAATAATTTTTTTAGATTTTACATCCCAACACCATAGATTTTGAGGAGTTAGGTGTACCCCTCCTATCCACTTATCTATGGAAATAATATCTAACCAGTTTAAATTTCCTTTTATAACCTCTTTCCCTATATTGGTTATTTGAAGATATCTTCCCTCGTCTCTGGATATTAGTAGCTCATTTTCTACCAACTCTTTTAGTATGTCCCAAAATAGAACATCCCCCATAAATCTAAACTGTTCACTCTCTTGATATCTCTCAAATATCTCTTGTGGATGGTGAATATTATTTTGAATAATCAGAAGTGCTTGATGGGCTGTACGTGAGAGACCATTGATATTATTAGGATACTCCTCTAACATTCTAATAATACTATTTTTTAAAAATGGAAACTCTGAAATATCATCATCTTGTAGTTTAAACCAAGCTTCAGGAGTTGGGGAACAGAATGCTAACCATGCTTTTTTTGCAATAATATAATGCGTATGAGATATCTGCTCTCTATTATATAATAAAAGTTCGTTTAACTCATCTGGTGTATAACCAAATAGGTGTCTATCTGAAGATATATATGAGATAGGGGTGGACTTGGATGCGTATTTAGAGAACCAATCTAAAATTTGAATAAATTGCAACTGGTCATATAGGTCATGCTCAAACCAAAGTATAATCTTATTGTACTTTTTAAAAGAGTTCAAAGAGGAGTTTCTATCTTTAAAACTTTGGTCTATCTCTTCAAAACTTCCAAGACCTTTTTGCGATATATACTCTGCCCTAATCTTAGAAAGTGCCTCCAAAGATAGATTTTCAGGTACAGGTCCTTCATGTAAAAAATCTTGCCAAGATAAAAATGTACCTTGTATTTCAGCTATTTTCAGTTTAGCTATAGTAGCATCATCATTAACGATATTTAAAATTTTATTCATATTGTTATCTCAATTTTTTATTGTTTTACACTTGTAGTGTATTGTAACATAAATCAATAAAATTAACTACTATTTCATCTTGAAAAGATTCACAAGTTAAGACACTCTTAATTGTATATTAAATATAATTATTAATATAAAATATTAAAAATAATTAAGAAAGATATATTAACTATGAAAAAAATTATAAAATTTATTTTGATGCTATTGATATTCGTATCAATGGTTGAAGCACATACTAATTATAACAAATACTACTCAAATAAGCATTTAAATAAAATAGAAAAAAGAGTCTCTTGTCATTCAACAGTTAGCAAGAAAGCACTTAGGGAGGCATTTAGATATTATAAAAGAAATAGATATAAGCAGAAACTATCAAAAAGATATTTGGCTATTGCAGATTATACAAAAACAGCAGAGCAGAAGCGTTTATATATTATTGATTTACATAATGGAAGAGTCTATCAGCACTATGTGGCACATGGTAAAAATTCAGGTGCTATGGGTGGTAGAGTTTGGCGTTCTAGTAACAAACTAAACTCTCATATGACACCTTATGGTTTCTTTAAAGTTGGTTCAAGAGAGAGAGTTACAGCAAAAAAGAAATATAAATATCTTATGGTAAAAGGTCTACAAAAAAGTAATAGAAAAGTTGGTCTACCCTCACGTTTTGGTGGACGAGATATAGTTGTTCATACGGCAAGTTATGTTAGTGGTGGTGGAAGGAGTTATGGATGTTTTGCAATTAAACCACAAGATAGAAGAGCTGTTTTTAAACGTCTAAAAACGGCTCTTCTCTATAGTTATACGGGAAGATAATAAAAAATAGGATAAAATGCCACAATTAATAAAATAAAGGGTTGATTATGGCAGTAAAATGTGCATTTTTATTCGCAGGACAAGGTTCTCAGGCAGTAGGTATGGGAAAAGATTTTTTTGATAATTCAGAGGTAGCAAAAGAGATGATATCAGATGCTAGTAAGCGTACAGGTATTAATTTTGAGCAACTTCTTTTTGAAAAAAATGATGATTTAGGACAGACAGAGTTTACTCAACCAGCTATTCTATTGGTTGCAACTATCGCTCATAGACTTTTTGTTGATGCTACAGATATTAAGCCCACACTAACAATGGGTCACTCTCTTGGGGAGTTTTCAGCATTAGTAGCTAGTGGTGCATTGGATGGGATTGATGCTGTTGAGTTGGTTAATCTTCGTGGTAAGCTTATGGCCGATGCTTGTGCTAAACAAGAGGTTGGTATGATGGTCTCTTTGGGTTTATCTGATGAGGTAGTAGAGCAGATATGTGAAGAGCAGAGAGCCAATGCTCTTCAAGTGTGGGCAGTTAACTACAATGCTGATGGTCAAATTGTTATTGCAGGAATCAAAAAAGATTTAGAGACTCTTGCTCCTATCTTAAAAGAGGCAAAAGCAAAAAGAGCTATTTTACTAGATATGTCAGTAGCTTCTCATTGTCCACTTTTAGAATCAGCAGTTGAACCACTTTCAGCTAAACTAAATGAGATGATAAAAGATGAATTTATAGCTCCTGTTATCTCGAATGTTACAGCAGAGCCATACTCTACAAAATCGGAAGCCTTAGAGCTTTTACCACAACAGCTTGTATTGCCTGTTAAGTACAAACACTCTATGGCAAATATTGATGATATGGTAGATTGTTATATTGAGTTTGGTCAAGGTAATGTACTTAAGGGTTTAAATAGAAAAGCGACTAAAAAACCACATTTCAATGTTAGTGATATGGCTTCACTACAAGCTACAATAGAAGCTATTAAAGAGTTATAATAAAATTATAAAAATAAGGATAATATAGATATGAGTAAAATAGCAATTATGGGTGCAATGCCTGAAGAGATTGAACCACTACTAAAAAGAGTTGATAATATTAAAAAAGTTGAGTATGCTAATAATAGTTATTATGAGGCTACTTATAAAGGCAAAGAGCTAGTTATAGCCTATTCCAAGATAGGTAAGGTGTTCTCCTCTTTAACAGCCTCTACACTTATTGAGAAGTTTGGATGTTCCACACTTCTTTTCTCTGGTGTTGCAGGAGCTATTAATCCTGAGCTAAAAATTGGTGATTTGATTATCGCGGATAAGTTGTGTCAGCATGATTTGGATATTAGTATATTTGGTCATCCATTTGGGTATGTACCTGAGGGTGCTGTATTTGTAGAGTCTGATGTTAAATTAAGAGATGTAGCTAAAGATGTAGCTAGTAAAAGAGGACTATCTTTAATAGAGGGAACAATTGCTACAGGTGACCAGTTTGTAGCCTCTAGTGAGCGTAAAGAGTTTATATCTAAGAACTTCAAAGCAGATGCGTTGGAGATGGAGGGGGCTAGTGTAGCTGTTGTTTGTGATGCTTTAAATGTACCATTTTTTATCCTTCGTGCTATCTCTGATACTGCTAATGATGATGCAGGGATAGATTTTGATGAGTTTATGGTAGGCTCTGCTATTATCTCTGCTAATTTTATTTTGGATATGGTTGAGACTATTGAATAAGATAAATATTAGTAAAAAACTTCTCCGTATTGCAGGAAAGACTAATGCTGAGTTTAGGTTAATCGGTGAGGGTGATATGGTGTTAGTTGGATTAAGTGGAGGTAAAGACTCTCTTGCTCTTATACATATACTTAAACATATTCAACAACATGCACCTTTTAAGTTTGAGTTTGAAGCGTGTACAATAAAGTATGGAATGCCGAATGAAAACTATGAACAGGTGGCTGAACACTGTAAAAAATATGGCATAAAACATACAATTTTTGATACTAATATCTATGAAATATCAAATGATGCTATTCGTGAAAACTCCTCTTTTTGCTCCTATTTCTCAAGAATGAGAAGAGGGGCATTGTATAGCTATGCTAATGATAATGGATTTAATAAAGTAGCACTTGGACACCATTTTGATGATATGGTAGAGAGCTTTTTTATGAATATGTTCTACAATGGGACTATTAGGGCAATGGCTCCTATATATAAAACGGAGAGAGGATTTCATCTTATTAGACCTCTTATACAAGCAAGAGAGCGACAACTTAGGGCTTTTGCAGATGATAATAATCTAAAACCTATTGGAGATGAGGCTTGTCCTGCCATGTTAAAAGATGTAAAAATGCCTCACGCTAGAGCAAATATGAAGATATGGTTAGAGGAGTTAGAGGGTAAAAATGTGGATATATTTAAACGGATACAGGCCTCTTTTAAACATATTCATGATGATACATTACTTGATTCTACTCGTTGGAATAGAGATGATATTTAAAAATACTTTTTATTATTTAACTATATTCACATTTATTACATTATTTATAAACATAAAATAACTTACTTTTTATAATTAAGTAAAAAAATTAATAAAAATTCGGTTTTTTTGTCAAAAAATTAAAAAAGCCTCTCTTCTTAAAGATAAAATAGTTTATTATAAATGATATTTACATTTTTATTCTAAAGGAGAATTTATGAAGAAAGAGATTTTAATGAGTTTAGTTGTGTGTGGTTTAGTAACAGGTTTACAAGCAGGAGGAGATATTGGAGGTGTTGTATCCTTTGAGAACCCTGATGCTAACATTGTTATTCCTGAACCTGCACCTGAAGTGTATGTACCTGTTGTAGCAGAACCAATTCCAGCACCAGCACCAGCTCCAGTTGTAGTTCCAGCACCAGCACCAGCTCCAGTTGTAGTTCCACCTAAGCCTAAGCCAGTTGTGGTTAAAAAGCCTGAGCCAAAAGATAGCAAATTCTATACTGTTCTAAAAGGAACATCTATTATGGGAGATGATTACAAATGTAACTGTACAGATTCTGGATATGGAGCAGGTTTAGATTTGGGTTATGAATTGGGTCACGGTTTTGCAGCAGAGTTAGGTCTTGGTTATTCTAAAAATGATTTAAAGAATAAAGATGCTGAAGCATCATATAAAACAGGTGCATTATCATTGGTATATAGATATCCACTTACTAAAGCTTTTGCTATTTTTGCTAAAGCTGGATATATGATAGAGCAAGAGAAAGTAAATGCATTGGATATAGATAATTCTGAGTCTGGTTTAGCTTATGGTGGTGGTCTTGAGTATGGTCTAGGTAAAAACTATGCAGTAGTTGGAGAGTATGAAACATCTACTATTGATTCTCTTCGTGGAGATGCTGTATCTCTAGGTCTAAAATATAATTTTTAGGAACTATATAGCTAAAAAATGACCCTATTTATTTGGGTCATTTCATTTTTTAATTAACTTCTTTTATTTTGAAACTTATCTATCTTTTTAAAGTGAATAGAAACTCTATTTAATCTAGCAACCCTCGCAACCCTAGTTACAGCGATAGTTCTAGGATAAAATCTACATTCACGTGCATCACGACTCTTTCTACTTTTAGGAACAACTCTTTTTAAATCTATATTTTTTAAAAGTTTAAAACCAAATTTTGTTTGATTTGTTTGAACTATATTTGATGTTGTTGGTGCTGAAACGACAAATGAGGTTGATAGTAGTAGTAATGAAATTATTGTCTTCATTTATTTATCCTTTTGAATTATAGTTAAAATTTATAATTAATAATTATTTAAGAATTATATCAATTTTTACTTAAATATAAATAATGAGTATAAACTGCTTTCAAAAAGTAAAAAATTGAATTTTTTTGATTTAAAATAGCTATAATTCACGATTATTGACAATTTATATACTATTATATCAATGTCAAAAATAAAGAAGAAAAAGGAAAAACTATGAAAAAAATATTAGGAAAGATATTCAAGGCATTATTTTATAACAAGTCAAGAGTTTTATCCAAAGTAGGTATTTGTGTAGAGAGATATAGATAGACCCAAAAACTTATATATGTGCGAGTATATAAGATAATGGGTATATTTAAAAACTAAGCTGTTAAAATTTTTTTATCTATAAGAAAGGGTTTAATATCAAGTGATATATCAGAAAATTTTTGAATGAATAGTTCAAGAGAACCATTTGCTCCTATCCAGTTTTGAATATTGGTTAGACCATATGTTTTTTCTGATGAGGTAAAACCTTTGTATGATTGAATCGCTGTGCGAAGATTCTGTATGAAATTCATTTTTTCTTGATGACTCATATTGATATTCCTTTTGGTTTTATTAAAATTATATATAATTTAATTTATCTAACTAAAACTTAATTTTTGTTTATAAAATTTATAAATTAAGTTTTATTTAAGTAAAGTAAAACATTATAAAGTACTCTTAGACCTATTCTTAGATATAATATTATTTAAGATTAAAATATAATAAAAAAGGTGTAATATGTCAGAAAATGAAGAGCCAAAATTAAAAAAAATTGTGGTCGCTGCTGATGGTTTGAGTCTTGGGATATCAATGGTTGTTGCTGTTCTATTAGGAGTTGGTATTGGTCTTTTACTTAAAAATTTTTTTAACACTCCTTGGCTCTTGTGGCTAGGTGTATTTTGGGGAATTTCTGGTGCGGTTTTAAATGTATATAAAGCATATGAAAAACAGAAAAAATCTCTTGATGAGTTAGCAAATGACCCTAGATATAGATACAAAAAATATGATGATAGTGATGATGAGGATGATAAATATTAATGAAAAAGATTATTAATGCATTACTAATAATAGATATTGGAATAGTAATTTTTTCTCTTTTGAGTGGTAATAGAGTTTGGCTTATTAACTCTCAAATAGGTTTTATTAGCTCATCCCTAATTATGTTTGCCTCTATAGTCTCCTATCGTAATATGGTACAAGCGAGAGTAGATATGGGTATGGTAGTAGCAGATGATAATCGTGATACTTTGGATAAAATAGAAGACCCTTTTGATTTATATGGAGAAGATAGCACGAATGATAAAAAGAATAAAAATTTTAAGGATGTTATTGTTGAAGAGAAAAAGAGTTTGAAAAAAAATCGTCGTTCTCTTTGGCAAACAACAAAAGACTCCAAAGCTGCCTTGTCTTTTTATCGTTTAGGAGCATATGGAATTTTGATTTTTGGATTTTTTTATCTTAATAATAATAAAATTTTAGATATAGCCTCTTATCTCTTTTCCTTATCCATTCCTCCTGTTATTGTTGTTCTTATGTTAATACGTCAAAAATAGAAACCTTGATTGACATAGACTAAGAGTTTTTGATATAATAGTGCTAAATAATTAAAATACAAGATTAAGGATAATGAATAAAATGGCTAAAAGTTTATATGAAACATTAGGTGTTAGTGATGGTGCAACTGCTGAAGAGATTAAAAAGGCTTATCGTAAGTTAGCTCGTCAGTATCATCCCGATGTGAATAAGGAAGAGTCAGCCGTTGATAAATTTAAAGAGATTAATGCAGCATATGAGGTACTCTCAGACAAGAAGAAAAAAGATGAATATGATATGTATGGTGACCAGATATTTGGTGGTCAAAATTTTCATGACTTTGCACAGCAACAGGGTAATGTAGACCTTGATGATTTACTAAAAAACATCTTTGGTGGAGGTAGTAGTAGCAGAAGTTCATCTTTTGGAGCAGGAGGTTTTAGTGGCTTTGGAGGAGGTGGAAGTCCTTTTGGAGGTGCTGGTTTTGGTGGTGGCTCTGGGGCTGATTTGGACCAACGTACAACTATTACTATCTCATTCTACGTCTCTGTAAAAGGTGGTAAGCACAATATCTCTATAAATAATGAGAGTTTTGATTTGAAAATTCCTGCAGGTATCAAGAGTGGTGATAAACTAAGAGCAAGAGGCAAGGGAAATAGTGCTGGTGGTCAGCGTGGTGACCTTATCATTGTTGTAGAGGTCGCAGATTCTGGTGAGTATGAGAGAAAAGGTTCAGACCTATATAAGACTTTTGATGTACCACTTAAATTGGCTCTTTTTGGTGGTAAGGTAGAGGTTGAAACTTTGGATAAAAAAGTGACATTAAAAGTTCCTAAAAATACTAAAAATGGACAAAAATTTAGAATAAGAGGTGCTGGTGCTGTGGATAGAAAAACAGCTCTAAGTGGAGATTTATATCTCTTATCTAATATAATTTTACCAAATGTAGATGAGCTTGATGAGGAGTTCAAAGCATCCCTTGAAGCAAATCTTCCTAGTCCAGAGATGAGTAGTAATGCATAGTTATGATGAACCTGTTTACCTTATATCTGTGGTAGCATCTGTTTTAGATATTCATCCTCAAACCTTACGTCAATACGAAAAAGAGGGGCTTATTAGTCCTTCTCGTACACAAGGTCGTATGAGACTCTACTCTCAACGAGATGTAGATAAGATAAAACTAATTTTACGTTTAACTAGAAAAATGGGTATTAATCTAGCTGGAGTGGATGTTATTTTAAAGTTAAAGTATCAGATGGAAGAGATGACCAAGGAGATAGAGAGTCTTCGTGATGAACTAAGTAAAGTTAACCGTAATGGCTCTGTACCTTCACATCAAGCAGTAGTAACTACTAGCAATTATGATATTATTATTTTTGAAGATTTAAAATAAATCTTCAATTTTTTCTAGTTGGTAACAACTAGTAGTATAGCTCCTCGTCTATTGATATAGATTCGTTTAGATTTTCCCTTATATTTTTCAAAACCTTTTGTCGCATCAGCAACAGTTCTAATATCCATATTCTCTATCTGTATAATAATATCTCCTGGGCTAAATCCTGCAATATAAGCTTGAGAATTAATCTCTACATCTTCTACTACAACTCCTACAATATTATCTTGGATTTGAAATTTATCTCTATTTTGTTGATTAATATTATTTATATGTAGTCCATTAAAAGTTTTATCAATACTACTAATATTCAACATCTCTCCATGAATACTTGCAAGTTTTACTTTCTGCTTTATCTTCTCTCCATCTCTCTCTAAAGATATAACTACCTCCTCATGTGGACGATAAGATGTAATTAGTTGTTGTAATTCATGAGGATTTTTTAGGATTTTTCCATTAACAGCATAGAGTAGGTCTCCTCTTCTTAAGTGTGCTTTTGAAGCTGGTGAGTTTTCTTGAACATTAGTAATAATAGCCCCATGTTTCATATTATAGATTTGATTGTGTTGTTTACTTACTTTTGTTGTGCCAACACCCAAGAAACCTCTAACAACTTTACCATCAAGAACCAATTTACTAACAACATTTTTAACCATATCTACAGGGATACTAAATCCTATTCCTTGATTACCTCCACTTTTTGAGAGAATAGCAGAGTTTATTCCTATTAATGCACCACGAGAGTCAATCAATGCACCACCTGAATTACCAGGGTTAATAGAGGCATCTGTCTGTATAAAGTTCTCATACTGATTAATACCAACTCCAAATTTATTTAGTGCAGAGATAATTCCTTGTGTCACAGTCTGTCCTACACCAAATGGATTACCAATAGCAAAAACGACATCTCCTAGTTCAATATCATCAATATTACTAAAAGTAATAGGGTGCAAATTATGAGCATCTATCTTTACAACAGCTAAATCCGTTCCTTTATCTCTACCTATGATTTTTGCAATATACTCTCTCTCTCTTCCATTAATAGTAACAGATATCTCATCAGCCCCCTCAATAACATGGTTATTGGTTATGATAAATCCATCCTCTGAGATAATAACTCCAGAACCCAAAGAGTTCTCACTTTTATTTGGTGGCATCTGATTTCCAAAAAACTCTTGAAAAAATTTACGGTTTAGATTACCTTTATAGTTAATAGTTCTATTTGAGATATTAACTACAGAGTTCATAGAGTCTTTTAGTATAGAGTAAAAAGATAAAACTTCATTTTGACCGTTGGGTAGTCTATGTTTTGGTGTTTTGGGTGCATTTTCAAAAGTAATTGTGTTTGCAAATATAGAAGTCATAAATATAGTTGCAACTAATATAATTATTTTTATCATCTATTTCCTTATGAGGTTATTAACCTATTGTTGTGTTATTTTGATATTATAGTTCTTTTATGTTTAGAAAGATATGAGATGAAGTAGTTGTAAAAGGAGTAGGGGGGGAGATTTTTTGTTAAAATTTTTATCTAAAAGCTATATCAAATATCTGTTATAACCTACTTCAACTCATATAGGAGCGTTGTTCTCCAAATTAGAAGAGAGGATAGGATGTAAACTCCTCTCTTTCTATCTTTCATACTTGTATTATATTATAAGATTATAAATAGATAAAAAACAAAAAATAAACCGTTAGTTAATGTGAGTTTTCATATAGCTTAAGTGCTGTTATTAAATCTTTTGGTGTATCTATACCAAAGCTTTGTGTATCTACTTTTACCATTGCAACTTGATACCCATGATATAAAGCTCGAAGTTGTTCTAGCTTCTCTATCTCCTCAAGAGGGGCAGGGGAGAGTCTACAAAACTTTTTTAAAGAGCTTTTTGTAAAACCATAAATTCCAATATGCCCTTTGTACTCCGTTATCTCTTCCTCTCTAGCAAAAGGAATTTTTGCACGAGAGAAGTAGAGAGCGATATTATCATAAG
>Ga0256827_10001005_pt1 | contig 17866 bp, 16 predicted proteins | sample CV84metaG_FD_185977 | JGI IMG/M metagenome (GOLD analysis project Ga0256827, IMG submission 185977) | Hydrothermal vent microbial communities from East Pacific Rise, Pacific Ocean - CV84 | ecosystem: Environmental > Aquatic > Marine > Hydrothermal vents | place: Pacific Ocean: East Pacific Rise... | reverse complement strand
TTTTCTGCTTTAAAAACCAGAGGTTTTAATCTTGAAGAGACGCATATGTCTAATCCTCAAAAACTTGATACCCTTTTCACTATTCTCGCTTTAGCTTTTGTTTGGTCTCACTCTATTGGTGAATGGCTTAATGATAAAGAACCTATCAAAACCCTAAAACATGGGCGTAAGGCTAAAAGTATCTTTCTTTATGGTCTTGAATATTTAGCTAGAACTCTTCTTAACTCTGAATACTTTTCTTCTGAATTAAAACTCATTTTTCATTTATTTCATTTTAAGGATTTGGAAATTGGCGACTACTGAAATTAATTTTAGCATTTTTTGTCAATTTGGCTTTTAAATTTTTTACTCTCTCTTTTGCCTCTTTTTTAGAGACAATAAAATCAGAAGCTATCTGTTCAGTCACAACATCTCTTCTACCAAGATACTCTCGTTTATTGGTACGCATATTCTGTTTAACAAGCAACTGATACCCCCCTTGATGTTTCTGCCAAAACATCTTGTAACGAAAGCGTAAATTGTAATTATGCAAAGCTTGAAGATAGGTATTATAGAGCATTTTAGTGTTGTGTCTCTGCTTGATTTGTCCATCACTGTAGGTATAAAAATTATAATTTAACATTCCATATTCTTTATTTTTTTTTAAAGTATATCTTTTTTTTATAAAAATTTAGAAAATGGGTATACTTTTTTGAATATTAAAAACGTTTGGCTAAAGAGAATCATTTGCACCCTGCACAATTGTTTGATACTCCACCCCATAAATGAGGTGGATTCTTCATCCATAGCCTAAACAGCTATTTTCAGTAAAGCATTATTGCCGTGTATCCCACGGGCAAGTATGTTTTTACTAGCATTTATATCTGCATTAGCAGAATGCCCACAAGCAGTACATACAAACTTCTCTTGTGATTTTCTATTCTCTTTTGAGATATGACCACACTCGTTACAAGTTTGAGAAGTATATTTAGGGTCAACCTTGATGAGTTCTCCACCTCTTTGGCTTAACTTATATTCTAATAGCTCAAAGAACAATCCCCAACTTTGTTGAGTGATTACACGGTTTAGTCCTCTTTTCGCACTTGCATTTTTAGAGGGTTTTGCTACTGTACCTTTTGTTTTTGATGTCATATTCTTAATTTTTAAATCTTCCACAACAACAGTTTGGTTTTCGCTGTATTGAAGTGAGAGTTTATGTAAAAAATCTTTACGCATATTTGCTATACGAAGATTTTGTTTAGCTATTTTAGCTTTCGCCTTAGCACGATTGTTTGAACCTTTTTTCTTGCGTGAGAGTTGTTGTGCTTTTGTTCTTAGTTTTTTGAGTTCTCTCATTAAGTCTAGTGCTTTTACTTTATTACCATTGCTATCTGCCACAACAAGAGATACACCTACATCAATTCCAACTGATTTAGAGTTATGGTTAACTACTATCTCTTTCTCCTCAATATCTACCAAGATACTTGCATGATACTGATAGGCTTCATAGCTTACCGTTACGGTCTTTATTTTACCTACGAACTCTTTTCTCAAACCTTTACATTTTACCCAACCAACTTTAGGTAAAAACACCTTATTGCCCTCAATTTTAACCCTCTGTGGGTATTGATAGCTTTGTCTTGAATGGTGTCTTGATTTGAATTTTGGATAACCACCACCTTTAAAGAAATGTTGATAGGCTTTGTCCATATTTGCTATAGATTGTTGAATGGCTTGTGAGTCAATCGCTTTAAGCCAAGAGGTTTTTTCACGTTTTTTAAGTTTAGTGATATGGTTTATCAGTGCGAACTTTCCTATTTTCAACCCAAATTTACTATAGGCAAACTTTCGTAAAGCCAATGCACGATTGTAGACATATCTTGCTCCACCAATTTGAGAAGAGATGATTTGTTGCTGTTCTTTGTTTGGGTACAGTCTAACTTTTTGAGCTTTTAACATCTCTTCTCCTTTTTAATATGGTGTGCTGTTGATATTTTACCTAATTAACGATTACAGACAATACCTGACTAATATTCGCTTTACGAATGTAGCTTATATCCACCACTTGAAAGAGGTGGTTTTACGCTACCATTTGATAATATGCTTTTGGCTTCGTAAAAAATAATTAACTAAATTACTCTACAATAGCCCGAATAGAATCAATTTGGGCTACTAAAGCCTCTAATTTTTTTAGCTCTATCATATTTGGTCCATCGCTTAATGCAATAGAAGGGTCAAAGTGGGTTTCAAAAAAGAATCCGTCCACACCCACAGCAGCAGCAGCTCGTGAAAGGTAGGGAACTAAAGCACTCTCCCCTCCACTGGTTGCTCCACCCGATGCAGGTTGTTGTACCGAGTGGGTAGCATCAAAAATAACAGGAGCAAACTCTCGCATCTGTTTTAATCCTCGCATATCAACCACCAAGTTACCATAACCAAAGGTTGAACCACGCTCGGTAAGCCACACATTGTATTTTTCTGCATTTTCATAAGAGACTTCGCCATCAAAACCACGTGTTTTAAGCACTTTTGCTACCGAGTGTTCCATTGCTTGTGGTGCAAGGAATTGTCCTTTTTTAATATTGACCACAGCAGACGTTTTGGCACAAGCTACGAGTAAATCCGTCTGACGACATAGAAAAGCAGGAATTTGTAAAACATCGACCACTTCGGCTACAGCTTGTGGTTGAGTATAGTCGTGAACATCGGTCAAGAGTTTGTATCCAAACTGCTCTTTTACCTCTTGTAAAAGTTTTAAACCCTCATCCAAACCCGGTCCTCTAAAAGAGTCCAGCGAGGTTCTATTTGCTTTATCAAAACTTGCTTTAAAGTAAAAATCTTTGGTACAATCTTCATGATACGGCATTAACGACTCTGCAATTCTCATTACAGTATCACGACTCTCTAAAACACATGGACCAGCTATTAAAATCATTTTTTATCCTTTGCCAAAGCTACCAATAGCCCTGAAATTATGACCAAAAGTATACCCAAAAACTTCAAAGGGGTAGGTATTGGGTCGCCCAAAGAGATACCGATAATAAGGGCAAAAACAATGTTTGAATACGAGATAGTCCCTACGATTCCTGCTTTGGTTAACTCATACGCTTTGGTCATCAAAATTTGAGAAGCAGTAGCAGAGAGTCCCATAATTAAAACATAGAGCCAAATAATCCCTTGGGGCATTACAAACTCTGCAAACATAAAATCCAAACTTTTAGGGGCATTTACATAGGGTGTAGCCAACATCAACAAAACAGGGGCAATCGTTCCAACCCCCATAAAACTCATAACAATGGCTCGGGTATCGTAATATTGACGCAGTTCTCGAATAGAAGTATACGCCAACGCAGCACCCAAACCTGAAAAGATACCTAGAATGGTGTATTTATTAAAGGTAAAACTCCCCTCATCAGGCATAGAGATAAAAGCGATACCTATAAACCCTATAACAATGGCTAAAATCGCCCAAGGATTTAACTTTTCATTTAAAAAAAGATAGGCAAAAATCGCCACAAAAAGTGGAGAGGTTTTATTATAGGTTACAGCTTCTCCCAAAGGGATATAGGCAATAATATAAAAGTAAGCAAGCAGAGCTATAAAGCCCATTGTTCCACGAAAAAGTAAAAGGAGTGGTCTTCCTCCTACCTGTTTGAGTGGCGATTTATAAATCGCAAAACCGACCAAGGCTACACCAAAAACGTTCCTAAAAAAGGTCACTTCAACAGGAGGTAAAACCTGACTTACGACTTTAGCAAATCCACCCATAATAGCAAAAGAGAACGATGCCAACAGCATAAACAGAATTCCTCTGTCCATACCCAATATCTGTTTTTTCAAAGAATAAGCTCCTTAATTTTTCGGAATATTAACATAAGAGTGCAAGAGTCAACGTATAAATAAGAATATTTCCGTTAAAATAAGCAAAAAATTTTATTACAAAGAACATCAATGTCTAAAAAACTTCCTCTACTAATCCTATTATTCTCCTTTATCTTCTTGCAGTCGTTGAGTGCTAAAGAGTATACATGGGATAAGAAATTAACCTTTTTAGGTTTATTAAAACGTTATCACATTCCTCAAAAAGCTTATTACAGCATGGATCAAGAAGATAAAGAGCTAATTCAAGAGATTCGAGCAGGTCAACACTATACCGTCATAAAGAAAAGAGGAAAAGTTGTTCGTATCAATATTCCTATCTCCGATGAATTAATGCTAGAAATTAAAAAACAAAAAAAAGGTTATTCTAGTAAATACGTTCCTATTCCTTACGATATTGTTGAAAAGACCATCTCTATTCGTATCAAATATGGTCTGCATAAAGATTTACACAAAGCTACCAACTCTTGGTACTATGGAAAAGAGATTGAAGAGGTCTACTCAAAGGCATTGCCTCTTAAAAAAATGAAAAAAGGGGATAAAATTATTATGTTCTATACTCAAAAGTATAGAAACGGAAAAATTTTCTCTAGCCCTAAAATTCAAGCATGTATGATTGAAATTAATAAGAAACCTTATTATGGATTTTTATTAAATGATGAAAAGTATTACGACTCTTTAGGAAAAAAATATAAACGAACCTACCATTCAAAATTTATTCGTCCAGTAAAATACTATAAACGTGTCTCCAGTGGCTTTACTAAGCGACGATACCACCCTATTTTAAAACGTTACCGAGCCCATTTAGGTATTGATTATGCTGCACATGCTGGTCGCCCTATTCGAGCTTCTGCAAAAGGAAAAGTTGTCTACCGAGGGTGGAAAGGTGGTTATGGAAGAACTGTTGAAATTCAACATGCCAATGGTGTAAAAACACTCTATGCCCATATGCAACGGTTTGCTAAAGGGATAAAGAAAGGGCAATACATTGCTCAAGGGAGAACCATTGGCTATGTGGGAACATCTGGTCGAAGTACTGGTCCACACTTGCACTTTGGACTCTATAAACATGGAAGAGCGAAGAATCCTGCCCCTTATATTCGTAAAAAAACAGCAAAAGTTATAAAAGTTAAAGGTAAAGAGTATAAAAAACTACGAAAACTTGTTCGTAAATTTAGACCTCAATTCAAAGAAGCCAAAAAGAAAATAATTGTAAAAGAGAGAAGTGAAGATTGTCTAAACTGTGTAAAAAAGCTAAAACCAAGAAAATAATCTACTACTATTTGTAAGTTAAAACTAGTCTAGAAGTTGCCAGCACTGTTGCCAACCCTGCCTTTACCAAAGCATCTATAAAGAGTTTAAAGAGAAAATTAAAAGCTTTAAGTGAGAAAGTTGAGTGGGAGAGGGAAAAGAACCCTGTTAGATAACAGGGGAGACATTATTTTTTAGATTCTAAAATAATCTTAAGCATTTCATCTTTAAGAAGCAATTTCTCTTTTTTCATCGTTTCAATTACCATATCACTCTTACCAATTCTACCATGTTCGGCATCTTGTATCTCTTGATCTAATTTATTATGTTTTTCAAAAATTCTTGCAAAGTGTGTATTATTCTGTTTTAATTCTGTAATTTCATCTCTATATTCTGCTAACATTTATGTTTGTCCTTTGGGTTGTGATATACCTATTAGATTTCTTGCAAAACGATTGGAGTAAGAACTTTAATTCTTTTAATTAAACGAGACTAAAAGTCTCTACTCCTAGTTTTGCAAGAACTCTATTATACTACAAATAAAAATAATTTTCATTGATAAATATCATGCTTTTACAACTCATACCAAAAAGAGACCAAAATATGTACCTCTTCTCCGACTTCATTAGCAATCAAAAGCTTTAACTTTTTTTTCTCTTGATTGGATAAAATATCCGAAGCGATGACCTCACAACGAACCTCTTTTCCTTGAATATCTATGTTTTTTAAATAGACTTGTTTAGAAGCAATTGTCGTTTTGAACCCAAGGAGTTGTTGTTGAATATCTATATCGTGTTTCATCTGTTTAAAGGAAAGAGACAGAGGAATACTTACTATTGTTACCAAAATTAATGCATAAAAGATTCCTTTTTTAGCCACTGAAATAGGAGAGAATCCAAGCATAAGAAAGGTCAAAGAGGCAGCCAAAACAATACCCACAAGGTTGGTAATAAAAAGTAAAAGAGCAGAGCCAAACATATCCCACGCTTGCCACCCAAGACCAATTCCTGAAACAGCCAATGGTGGAACTAACGCCACGGCAATCGCCACACCTGCAAGCGAACCAATAATTTTTTCATTACTTTTTGCATACGCTGCCGCCACTCCTGAAATAATCGCTACAAACATATCTAAAATAGTAGGCGACAAACGACCATTCATTTCAGAGGTTAACTGTTCTAACGGCAACAGCCACGCAATAATAACAGCTGAAGAGATAACAGCAATAACCCCTATAGAGATACTTTTAACTCCATTCAAAAGTAAAGTACTGTCCTGTCGGAGTAATCCCATGCTTACCCCCACAATAGGTTGCATCAAGGGTGCAAGAAGCATCGCCCCAATAATCACCGAAGCTGAGTTAATATAGAGTCCAAACGTTGCAATAATGGTAGCTAATATAAGCAAGGTCATAAACGTAGAGTTTAATTTTGTCTCTTCTCGTAGATTTGAAAAGAGTGTTGAAAATTGCTCTTTACTAGCATGAGTAAAGAGAGGAATACTTTTACCCAAATAGGTAGACATCTCATTATCTGATGGCAGATGCTCGACTTTAACACTCTCTTTTATCTCTTTTATTTTTGAACTTTTTTCCCAAAATTCACTGCATAAACTTAGTGCTAATACTTCGGCTCTACTCTCTAAAACAACGGGTGTTTTTAAAGAGGATTTCTCTCTATCTATGGTAATATTCAGCTCTTTTTCGGATTCTATTTTCAGCCAAGAACTGTGAATATATCCTACCGATGAAGGTAAAATTTCAGGTGTTCGTTTTAAAATATGTGATTGAAAAATATACCCCATGTATTGTAGAATAGAACTGGGAGAAAGCACTACCAAGGTAAGCCGTGCATCATTAAATTTCAAATATTTACTAATCAGTTTTGAAGCAAAAGTACAGTTATTGTACTCTACCCCAACAGCACCCACAGCAGAAAAGTGTAGAACTTTATCTTTAGCTGTAGTAATGGTTAAATTGCTATGTCTAAGATTTTTTATCTTGGAAAAGAGTCCAAAAAACCGTTGTACTCTTTCCAGTAGATTCTCTTTTTCCATACTCGATGAAAAGCTGTCCAAGGGTGGAACTTCTCCAATAACAACTTCTTGCAGTACCAATTCATTATTACAATAGAGTAAATCTATCTTTTTTTCAGAGATTTCCAAGGCAGAATCAATGCTTTTTTTAAAATCAGACGAGAGTAAGAAAGTATTTTTTAACTCTTTTTGCTCTGGCAGAGGAATAATTCCCATACTCATAGCATGTTTAGACGCATAATCCATCACTAATTTTATATCTGCATTTCTACCCGTTACCAGTAAATGCCCATTATCAAGGGTTAATTCAGTTAACTTATCTATCTCAATACATCGCAGAGATAGCCCTTTTTCTTCTACATATTCTGAAACTTTTTCTGTAAACTCTTCAAATTCTGTTGCATAAATATAATAATTCACAGTACTCCTTTAAATTTATATTTTTCAAGCATCTTTTTTAAGATTTTTTTATCTATTTTAATCTCTTTTTCTCCCTTTTTTAGAGCATAAAGTTTTCGTACCATCTCTTCGACTTCAGACTCTTCACTAATATAGGGATAGAGTATGTACAAAGCTTCATGACCGTCAAATCTAGCTCTCTCAAGTTGGTATTTTTTATACCATAGAGGAAGATACTGCAAGAGCAACAAAAACAATGCACCCAAAACAAAAGCAAGCAGTAAAAAAAGATATAAAAAGTTCTCTTTTTTAACGCTTGTTTGTTCTAAAATTCTATGGACTGTAATCGGATAACTTTTTGTCTTTAAATAGTTAATTTGCTTTGTTTTAGGGTTAAATACCCTAAGTATTTTAGAAGGTATCGTAAAATCATGGTCAGAGACAAATACAAAACTTTTTACATAACGACTCCTTAACTTTTTATCTACATAGTGCATACTGATATTTGCGTCATCACTATAAACCGTTACCTTTGGAAGATTAAAATTTAAGCCCCTATACGCTTCTAAATTTCCCTCTCCTTGAAGTTCTATTCTAAACGAAATCGGTTCATTTGCATTTACATTTTGAATATCTATAAACGCTTTTAACTGCATATCTCCCACAATATCATAATCTTGAGGCACATCCAAAACCTCGACAGTTAATGCAGATGAAGCAATCCTGGACCAAGAAGGAGTATCTTTATACCATGCCCCCTCCTCTAAACTACGTTTACGTTTAGCCACATTTACTTTAGCAGGGCGTATGATTAAAGTTCCTAAATGTTTGGCTCGTAAGAGATAATCCAATTTATGCACCGAGTAATTGCCTTCACTATAAACTCGTTCTTTCCCTAATTGTTTAGAAAAGAATTCTGTAAATTGTGGTTTAATGTACTCTATTTTCATAATCTCTAGCTCTTTTTGCTGTTTAAACACAACGCTTACAACAAAAGATTCTCCCAGATACACTTTAGATTTATTGCTACTCATTTCAATTAGAAACGAACTGTTTTTAAGCTCTGTTTTTTTATCAAGAACATTTAGTGCTATGGGCTCAGTTATTGTTGGTTCGCCATCTATTATAAATGAAAAAGAAGGAATAATCACACTTTCTAAGGGTTTAAATTCCAAAGTCAAAGTCTCTATATATTTCATCGTGGATTTACCATCTACCGTAATATAGTTTGCATTTGAGGTTCTTCTCGAATCAAGAACCTTAATATCTGCTATTTTTTCAATGTTGGGTAAAGCATCACTCTTTTTATTGGAGACAAGCGAAATGGTTAGAAAAGCACTCTCTCCTCGATACAGCTCATTTTTAGAGACAGAAACCTCTGCACTCCCCCCCAAAAGAAAGAAGCTCATAAGCATAAAAACTGCACTTATTTTACCAAGGATTGCTATCATCTTGCTCTTCCTGTTCACTTTTTATCCGATACAGCATCGTAGGCATCTTCTTTTTACTGACCTGTTGCAACAGATGAGTCAACTCTTGTTTTCGTAGTCTCTCTTCGCTACTTAGCTCTTTATCTATTTTTTTATTCTCTTTTGATTTTTGATACAGTGGCGTTCTTTTTTTAATCTTCTCTTTACGCTTACTCTTTTTTCTATTCTGCTCTCTCTTTTGCTTTGCCAACTCCAAATTAAATCGTGCATCTTCATCTTCTTTAAACGTTAACGAGCGTTCATAGGAAGCAATGGCTTTATCAAATTCCCTCTTTTTAAAATAGACATTTCCTAAATTATAGCTACGCATTGCCTCATCCACCCCTTTGGCTCGAATATAGCTTCTCTCTGAGGCATCATAGATTCCTGCTTTATAATAGGCATTTGCCCTATCGTAGGCTACCGATACATCTTTTTTATCAAGAGTATTAAAAAGTCTGGCTGATTTTCTAAACTCTCCATCATTATAGGCTTGATTGGCTTTTTCAATGGTTTGAAAAGAAAATATATCTGAAAAAAGAGAAGAAGGGAATAAAAAAAGAAAAAGAGATAAATATAAGAGTATTCTATTCATTCTGCACCTTTAAACTTTAGTTATAAAAAAGATTATACTACAAGAAAGTGAAATGAATAATTAAGCATACATTAGGCAAGTATACATTAGGTTAAAAACGAATGATATACATCCTCTATAGCATTCGTTTGTAGTTTAGGTTACTTTAAAAGCTCTATTTGATGTAAAAAAGGTTTAATATCTAAAGATTTTTCTGAAAATTTAGCAATTAATGTATCAAGAGAACCATTTTCAGGTACCCATTCATCTAAGTGAGAGAGTCCAAAATTTTTTTCCGATTTTGTAAGTCCACAGTAGTTTGGAATTTCAGTTTGAAGAATTTCTATAGTATTTGTCATAAGTCAGCCTTATTTTAATTTGTTAGTATTTTAATCCGTACTGTTTAATTCTAGCGAAAGAGTACTATGAAAAAAATATCATTTACAATTTAGTATTTATATTTAATATTAATTTTAAATATAAAATAACACTATTAAACATTGATAGTTCATCGTGATTTTTTTACTCTTTTGTAAACTTTTCACATTCTAACTAAAAAAAATTAAGAAATAACTCTTTGACACATTTTTTTTGCTATTATTAGCTAGTAGACTTCGTGCAAAACTCTCTTGGAGAGCGATGATTTATAAAATTTTGTAAGAAGGCTAATATTTAAAGGAGTCTTTATGGCATTATTCTCAGACAATAAAAACAATTCACAAAAAACCCCTTCTAACTCTCCAACCTTTATATCAAAAGAGATGGAAGTAACAGGAAATTTCAAAGGAAAAGGGGCTGTTCAAGTCGAAGGAATTCTTCACGGTAATATCTCTGTTGATTCTGTTGTCATTGGCAAAGGTGGTGTAGTAAATGGTAATATTACTGCAAAAAATGTGATTATAAATGGAAAACTTATGGGGAGCATTCATTGTGACTCTTTAGAGGTTATGCACAACGGTTCAGTATCCAATAAAACTGTGGTTAAAAATTTAAAAGTCACAGGCGAACTAGAAGGTAAAATTCTTGTTTCAGCACTCTTAGAAATAGAGTCTACAGGCTACGTTCATGGGGAAATAACTATGAACCGACTGATTACTCATGAAGGTGGAAAACTCATCGGCTCAATGCAAGAATATAAAGAAAAAACAAAAATAAAAGAGCCTAAGAAAGAAGAGCTAAACGCTTAAATATCCACTCCATCCCAAAACTCATCATAGTCCAAATTGGTCATAGCATTCTCATCTGCTAGATTTTTCTCTAGCAGTTGTTTTTGTACCGTAGAAAAATATTCAGTTAATGCCTCTTCTAAAATCCAACTTACATCTTTTTTTAGTAACTCTGCAAATGCCTTTAGATTTTCGATGGTATCTGGCTTTAATGTGAAGTCTATTCTGTTTTCATCCATGCTCTATCCTAGTAAATATATCAAATTAGGAAATAATACTATAATTAAGAGTGCCACTAGCTGTAAAACGATAAAAGGAAGTACCCCTTTATAAATCTGACCCGTTGTGACCAAGTTTCCTGCTGAACCTTTTAGGTAAAAAAGAGCAAAACCAAAGGGTGGAGTCAAAAAAGAGGCTTGTAAATTTAAAGCTATCAGGATAGCAAACCAAACAGGGTCTATCCCAAAAGAATGAGCAATTGGAACAAGAATAGGCACAACAACAAAGGCTATTTCGATAAAGTCTATAAAAAATCCAAGTAAAAAAATAACCAACATCGAAATTAAGATAAACGTCCACTTATCCCCTACTTCTTCTCTAAAAAACTCCATCGCCATCACATCGCCACCGAGTTCATTAAAAACCAATGAAAAAGCCGTTGCTCCAATCAGAATCATAAATATCATCGAGGTTAACTTAACCGACTCCAATGAGGCATAACGTAAAAGTTCAAAGGAAAAACGTTGCTTAAACAGAGCCAACAACAATGCCCCAAGAACCCCAATCGCAGCCGATTCTGTAGGCGATGCAATCCCTGCAAAAATAGACCCCAAAACAGCGATAATCAATAACAATGGTGGAGTGATTACCTTTAATGCCTCTTTTACAATTTTAGAATACTTCTCATCATTAGGAATAGCAGGTGCGACCTCTTTGTTAAAATAGGCATAAATCAAAATATATATAATATAAAGCCCAATCAATAACAGACCAGGAACAACAGCTGCTTTAAACAAATCGCCCACACTTAGGTGCATTTGATCGCCCAAAACAATCAATACAATAGAAGGAGGAATAATCTGCCCAAGCGTCCCCGAACTGGCAATAGCCCCTGTTGCTAATTCAGGCGAATAGTTGTGTTTGAGCATCAGTGGCAAGGCAATCAAACTCATCATAACCACCGAAGCCCCCACAATTCCTGTACTCGCTGCGAGAATTGCCCCAACAACCACTACGGAAATAGCCAAACCACCACGAATTCCTCCAAAGAGTTTCCCCATCGACAAGAGTAAATCCTCGGCTACTTTAGACTTCTCTAAAATCAATCCCATCAAAATAAACAGTGGCACAGACATCAGCGTGGTATTCCCCATAATTCCATAAACACGATAAGGCAACATATCCAATACATTCAAGCCCAACTCATCCGAAATAAGAGCAAAAAACAGTGCCACCCCAGCAAAAACAAACGCTACTTGAAAACCTGCTAACAATAACAAAAGGGTCAAGGAAAACATCAACCACAAAGGGTTAATCCAAAAAGCTAAATCGAGTGAAGAGAAAGCTATAAAAAGAGCGATTAAGCCTAAAGCCAAAAGCAGACTCTTTTTCGTTTTGAGTTTAGCGTATGCTTTAATGATTTCAGAAACAGCTTGAATTACCAACAATATAAATGCAAAAAAGAGAACCCCTTTAATAACAAACCGATAGCCCAATCCCCCTGGATCAGAAGAGACTTCATTTTGCATAAAGCTCTGAACCGTCATATCCAATGCCCCACTCAGAAAAAATAATGAAAAAGGAATAAGTAAAAAGAGCATGGAAAGTATTTGAATCACTGCCTTTGTATTTGCTGAGTAGTTCACAAACAAAATATCCACTCGAACATGTTTATCATGCTTCAAAGCATAGGAAAGTCCAAAAAGAAAAACAATATCAAAAAGATGCCACTCTATCTCTTGCAAAGCAATAGAACCCTCTGAAAAAAGATAACGCATCATCGCATCATAGCCAATTAAAAGGGCTAAAAGCAGGGCTAAAATAGCTGTTAAAAAGCCTATTTTTTTGGTTAGGGTATCAATGGTGTAACTCAATGTGTTTCCTTAAAAAATTGTAGATATATTAATAAACATAAATTATATCAAAATAATCAATCCCTAAATACTTGTTTCATGTATTCAAACTTCATTTTTCTTTCGTTATTGATGGATTTTATGGTTAATTCTAGTATTTTTTTGATGTCCTGTTTTACTTTTTGAGTTCTAAGGTTTTTATCGTTTACATAAATCGTAAAACTGTAATATTTATTTGACTTTTTAAATACACCAACCAACCAATGCGTACCATTTTTATGGCTCTCTTGTGCAAAAATAAATTTGACACTAATATAATTTTTTAACCACTGTAATGAACCGTAGCGTTTGTAAATAGGAGCATTAAAAATGGTTTGTAAGGTAAGCCGTTTCTTTTTGGTAAAAAAGTTTTGAAAGGTAGGAGAGAGTTGTTCTGGCGAATCAAAAGAGACAAATTTTGGTTTTGGGTCAACGATATTTTTGTTAATATCGTGATACTCAAATGATTTTATAAGCTTTAGCCCATAAAAAATACGATTTGGATTGTAAAGTAGTTGGGTAATTTTGTGTAGAGAGTTTTGTACGTCTAATGGTGTCATCTCCAATTTTCCTGCTCCCAAATCAACCCTAGGTTCATTATTTTCCAAAGAGACTAAGCCCAAATTTTGATAAAGAGCTTCAATCTTATTCATATAAACAGGTTCGTAATAAACATCATCGCCCTGTTTATCTTTTTCTTTATATTTAATGTACCCATCGTACAGAGGAAGCATCTTATCTGAGGCAAAAAGTCTTCGGGCATCAACCCATGACCTAGAAGTACATTTGGGGGAACCTTGTTCGGTAGGTATCTCTAATTTTGCTTCTTTATTGCAATATTTCGTATAAAAGGTATCTCCTCTATCAGCAAAAAGTAACGCTGAGAATATTTTAGCAAGATTACCAATATGTGGTGGGCGTTGATGGATAGTGTTTTTTTGGTACAAACGAATAATATTTCCCTCTTCGTTAACTACTGAAACCCACATATTAGAGAGATTTAACGCTTCTATTTTGGCTTCTAAATAGTGATTAAAATAAAAATTTTCATTCAGTTCAAAGTTGATAGCCAGCTTGGTAATTAATTTGCTTTTAGGAGAGATACTGTAGGACTGAAGAAGTTTGTCCATCTCTTGACTCAAGACGGCTTTAGAACTCTGCAACAAAGCATCACTTCGGGTGGGTAAAGAGCTGAACTGTTCTCGATTTCGTGGGGTTATTTGTCCGACAACCTCCATCAGTGAATCAGGGAAATAAGGAAGCTTTGGAAAATTCATTTTTTTTATCTTAGAGATAATTTTATAATGATTTTTAATGATTTTTGAATTATTAACCACCTCTATAGCATCTTGTTTAATATTCTCCCATGCTTTTTTCTGCTCTTTTACTGACCTATCTATATAATAAGGTCTTGCATACATTGCAAGTAAAATAAGCTCTTGTGCTTTGGATAAGTTCTCAATAGATTTTCCAAAAAAAATCTCTGCACAATCTTTAAATCCATACCCTTTTCCATCAACAATAAAGAAATCTTTTTCAGCAAGTAACCATGCTTTAAAATTGGCTCCATCATTGGCTTTAAGTTCATGAAAAAATGTCTTTGCTAATTTTAAACGTTCTATATTGCTAGGACGTTTATCAAAAGGGTGTTTTTTGATAAATAGATTAATAAGTTGCTGAGTCAAGGTCAAGGTTGGTTTAATATTAAAATCAAAACTTTGTTCTGTAATAAAATGGCTTACCAAACGTTTACTTTCCGTTAATGGAGCAGAAACATCTATACCATTATAGTACGTTACATTTTCAAAAAGTGCTTGATAAAAAGAGCTTGCATTACTGTCAAAATCTAAATGGGGGTCATACTTTTCTTTGAGAAGTGACCAAAAGAAAGAGGGTGTTTTTCCAATAAATAAGGAGGGATTTGAAATCGAACTTTGCGAGCCTGCCATTGTTCCTGCAAATCTATCTTTGGAGTCATGAATTTCAATGGCTGTATCGTAGTAAAATTTAGGAAAAATTTTCTCATTAAAAAACTCATCTTTTGGTTGACCATTAATAAAGGATAAATAGAGACCAAAGAGTAAAAACATAAACGTCAATGGTATAAAAATAAGTTTTTTACTGATCATATTTTTCATAAAGCTAACAACTTTTACAATATCAGAAAGAATAAGAATTGAGTGAATGATAAAAATATTTGAGACCATAGAGAAGGACTCTTTTATGCTTTTTACATCGTATCGACGAATAGAAAAGTTCCACTTTATCTCTTTTAACATTGCTGTCAATTTGAGTTTAAGACTCCAAAATAATTCAAGCATTACTGATGCAACTCATCTATATAAAGTAGAAGTGTATTGTACTTTTGCTTATCAAGTTTATAGACTTTAAAGGTAAATTCATCAAAATTTTTCAATTTACTTTGATGTAAAAAAAGTAACTCGTCATATTCAACATTATTTCCAATTAATCTAATCATCTTATCCATTTTAAAACGGGTTAGAATTTCATCAATTTTATGATTTTTTCGCTGATTTGGAACAATAAGATGATATGAAAAATGACTTTCAAAAACAAAAGGTTTTAATACCCGTCGAACATCATAACGCAGATATTGGACAATACTTTCATTGGTAAAAAATCGAGCCCGATAGGGTTCTTTGGCTAAAATAGTAAAAAAGAAGATAAAAAAGTCTACTAAAAATCCAAGACCAATGGCTTTAATATCACTCTGAGTTACATCTGTTGGACTGGATACTTTATCCAATGCAACCACATGCGTACTGGTAAAAGGAATGATTGCCAACAATACATTAATGGTTCGTTCTATAAGCTGTTGTTGATTATTCGCATCAAAGAAGCTTACTTTTTTTAACATTTTTAAAGCACTTAAATTCTCACCAATGGTATTAATTTTTAAACTAATTTGACTGTCAGGACAACTAATTGTCCTGCCCAAAGACTCCATCTGCATTCGTTTAGAACCGTTGTGCTTTGCCAAAATTTTGGGAAGAAGTGTAATCTCTCCTCCTCTAAGAATTCTATTAATCTGAGCAATTTTCGTATTCACTTGCTCCTCTAATTCGTCTACGTTATCTTTTTTAGGATTAAAATCTACAAGCATTTTTTTAATAATAGCCGTTTCGTTAGCAATCTTTAATTTCAAATCCTCAAAAGAGCTTACATAGCTTTGAAAAAGTTTACTTTCAGCTTCTCGTAATGCACTTCTAGGACCAGGGGTAGGAATTTTGGTTTCATCACAAGTTCCCCCATAAGTACGCTCTTCAATAGATTGACTCATGGAATAGTCGCTTAATTTTTTTAAAGAAATGTAGACCGAGTTAAAACTGCCTTGAGCATCTTCTAAACCATGCTTCACTTCCTCTAGTTGAAGGGTTACATTTCGCTGAGAAAATTCAGAAGCTGAAAAAATTCTATAGTAAAAATTAAAACTAAACAATACACTAATAAAAAGTGATAACAGGTAGGTAATTAAAAGTAATGAAGCCCTTAAAACATACCGAGAAAAGAACTCTTGTATGTAGAGTTGAGAAATAGAGTAGACCAGTGCTAACTGTATCACAGCGACTACAGCAAAAAAGAGTATCTTGGTCAACCAAGCCCCATCTGAAACCAAGGATATAAATCCATAGTAAGAGGTAGTAAACGAGATTAAAGAGAGAATCAGCACAGCTTGATAGGTAATATGTTGTTTAAAAAATTTTAAAATTTTGTTGATGCCCATACTGAGCAATTTATAAAAGGAGGGGTTCTCTAAGGCTTCTGATATTTTTTTATACATTCATCAACTTATACTATTTTTTTTAATTTTTTCATGTTAGAATAATAGTATTTTCAAGGTTTACTTTTACTTATCCCTGTTCCTATAAAACAAAAAATTTAACGTTATGGTTACAGTAATAACGTGATAGAATAACTAAATTCAAAAAAGGCACACACTTTGCAACTCATAAAATTTATATTTGGTATTGTTTTAGTTCAAATTACTACAGCTATTTTAGTCTATTTGGCTCCAAGTGAACTTTCGACACAAAGCATCGCACAAATTACTATTCCATTACTCTTTATTGCGATGGTTATCGCTTTTTGGTTTAACTCTCTCTCTGCTCATGAGAAAAAAGATGCTCTCTATAAAGCTGAAGGTAATTTTGCGAAAGAGAAAGAGAAAATAAAAGTAAAAGCTGAAAAAGAGAAAATCAAAACCATGAAAGAAGCTCAAAAAGAGATTGTCCACGAAGCGACCAAAACCCATGCCAAAGCCAATTTCAAAGTGGGAGCTTCATTTGCTGGAGTTTTAGCTCTTGGAGGGCTGTTTGTTTTGGCACAAATGGTCACAGCAGGACTGTTGGTTATGACGGCTACAGGTGGCGTTATTGGTGGCTATTACTGGCGTGGAAAACGCATCAAAAATTCTCATCTGCAAGAACTTCCAAATCAAAATAATTTGAAAGTTATTAACGATAAAAAGCTAATCAATTCAAAAAAACTGCTTAAATAAAACTTGGAGCATCATTAGCAAAGAGAATCAAATCTCCTGCTTTTGTATGCTCGATAAGCATCTCTTGCATCTTATCTTTGCTCTCTAGTTTTACCAATTTATCAGCATCGACATTGGCTTTGAAGATTTCATAATTTAAATCGCCTGTAAGCACAACCACATCAAATACTTCATTCGCTCTTTGGGCTACTTGTACGTTAAATTCATCATCGACTTCAACCAAACCAGGGGTAATCAGCACTTTCCTACCTGCATAAGTAGAAGAGAGATTAAATCCTTCCATCATTCCATCAATATTGCCATTAAACGAATCGTCCAAAATCACTTTTCCACCTGCATCAATACGTTGCAATCTATGGGGTGTTGGCTGTAGGGTATTTAACTGTTTTTTAATCGTCTCTTCATCCATATCCAAAGCTTTAGCTATTTTGATAGATAGCCCCAAATTCATAGCATTGAATGAACCCAAGATATTAGCATGATAC
>Ga0256827_10001004_pt1 | contig 17875 bp, 15 predicted proteins | sample CV84metaG_FD_185977 | JGI IMG/M metagenome (GOLD analysis project Ga0256827, IMG submission 185977) | Hydrothermal vent microbial communities from East Pacific Rise, Pacific Ocean - CV84 | ecosystem: Environmental > Aquatic > Marine > Hydrothermal vents | place: Pacific Ocean: East Pacific Rise... | reverse complement strand
TTGAGATAACTTGGTCATCTCTATTTTTCCAAATGAGCTTATTAAAAAACTGATATATATTTCTGATAGGGGTTTCATGCCTCATATTTTAGCATTTTTTCTTTTTGGCGTAACATGAGTGAATATAATTAAAAGTAAAAAAGTACTAAAGTTACTGTCCTGCTCTAACACACCGAACATAATTGCTAGTATCCTTACGATAGCTGTTCTGAAGACCATTGCGGAAAAGGACAACCCCCGCATAATCATTATTGAAAGCAGAGGTAGTCGAACTCCAATAATAACTAGAGTTAAATCCTTTTTGCTTATAGCATTTTTGATAACGATTATTTTTTTTATTTTTAGCAATATCAGCTCCAAAAATTTCATTATTCAAAATCCCCCCACAATCAGTAACAACTTTTTTCAACTCTTCAAAAGTTGGCAATCTAGCTCCATTTTCACGACATAGCTCTTTAGCCTTTTCCCATGAAACCTCTTCTTTAGTTGGTGTTATCCATTTAGAAGAAGTTATAACTGGAGAGGGCTGTACTATAACAGGTTGAGGTTTTACAATTTGTGTAATAACAGGCTCTGGTTTAGGTGGAGTGGGTTTGATATTTGGCAGAGTAAAATAGAAATCTCCCTTAACAATTTGGTCATAAATAGCAGGAAACTGTGTTCCTTTTGATGCGTCATACACAGAGGCTCTTGTTTTTTTAAAAACCTCTTGCAGATTTAAAGGCTTTTTCATGTTCTCGATAAGGTATTGGGTAAAGAGTCCATTTCCTCCTACTCTGCCATCGCTAGAGACTTGCCCTGCTCCTGTGGCATACGATACAAACAGACCAATTGGTTCTGCTTTTGCCAAACCACCCACACCATATGCTTTTGCAAAAGGGTCATTTCTACACGCATCTAAAATAACAATATTGAGCCGATTTCCAATTTTTTTGATTCGGTGGGTAATCTTGTTTAGAGCCACAGCCTCATATTTGGTATCGCTTTTTGCTCCTATCTTGGCATCGGTAGGAATCAGATAGTTTTGACCATCAAACTCTAATCCATGCCCTGAAAAATAGAGCAGTCCAACACCACCATAGGATAGTTTTTGATAAAACTCCTCTAACACAGCATCAAAAGAGCGATGAGAGACATTCTCTCTGTAAATAACATCAAACCCACGATTTGCAAGAATATTTTTTATCGCTTGGGCATCATTAATGGTATTGCTCAACACGGTTAAGGGTCGCTGATAGGCATTATTTCCAATAACCAACGCTACCCTATTCTCTTGTTTCATCTCTTTTAAGACAACATCAAATCCTCTATCAGCCATAGATTGGGTTGAAAAGAGCAGACAACAGACAAAAAGTATTTTTTTATACATCTAACCATCCTTTTTTAGTTTTTAATAAATTATAGCAAGTAGATTTTTTATTTTACTAAAATTAAGGGATTAATCTTTAAGTAGTTTAAAAAAATATTTTTATCAAGCAACCTCCACAAACTCCACGCCATCTTTTGAGCCAATAAGTAGATAGCTTCTAAGCTTTGGTATAGAGGCTATTTTATCAAGTTTTAGATAGCCCTCTACTTGTTTAATTCCCTCTTTTTTTATAGAGTTGTAATCTTCTTTTCCTTTTATCCATTTAAGTTCAAACAGATAATTATTTGGGGTTCTTGGGTCTCTTCCTATTAGCAAAATATCGGGGTATTTATTGTTTTTTTCGGGTTGGGAATCTATGAAATAAAACTCTGCAAAGCTTAAAAGTGCAAGCAAAATAACATGAAAATGTTTTTCGTTAAATCCTTGATGGTCTCGGTTAGATAGAGCTTTTATGGCAATATTTAACTGATTTTCAAAGGGAGCTAACTCTCCAAGAGCCAATTTTATTAAAATGGTATTAATATCAGTTGTAATGTTTAGAGCATTTCTTCGGTCTATCTCTACAGCAAAGTAGTTAAAATAGAGCATTTTTATGACATAGTTTGGTATCTGAAATTCAAATGTTCCTCCAAAAAGTTCATCTTTTATTGTGATAAAGCCCATTGAATAAAGAAGAGTTATAAAATCTTCTTGGTTGAAAGATTTGCTTAAATCGTATCTGTCTTTAATTGAACCCACTATAGAATTGTTCTCTATAAGTTTTTCGAGAATTTCGTAATTTTTATCACTATCTCCTATGTTAAAAAGCTTCATAATTGTTCTGTAGTCAGAGGCTACGTTACTGTCTAGCATTTTGATTGGGAATTCACATCGTTTATAATCGAATTGAGAGATAAAATAGTTTACTAATGTAGCGTTATAAACTCTCTCATCTGCTTGATGATTAAAAAGATAACCGTTATACCAAATTTTAATTTTGCTAAAAAGCCTCTTTTTATCTATTGATTTACAAAGTTGGAATATTGACTCATTCAAAGAGTATTCTACCTCGTGCTGTGTGAATCCAGCCATAGCATTAAATGCTTCATGATGTGAAATATTCGAGACAATATTAAAACCACTACTCAAACTGTCTAATGTGATTGGTGTAACTCCTGTGATAAACATCTGTTTTACAACACCTGTTTGTGTTGCTCCTTTTAAGACTTCGTAAAAACTTCTTACAAAACCACCTTTACTTACCACTGTTAAGAACTCTTCCATACTATGAGCCAAAATAGCATTGGCAAATTGGTCGTATTCATCTATCAAAAGATAGACGGTATCGTCTTCAATCGCACCAAAAAAATATTTCATTAAACCTGTAGGACTTTTTATAGAATCTAAGGCATCAATATGTTCTCGATAACCATAATTTTTAAAATAACGAATAATAGAGAGTTTAATATTCTCTTTAAATCCCTCATAGATAAGCTCCATTCCATTATCTGTATTGATTCCACTAAACTCAAAAAATAGAATTTTGTAGCTACTCTTTAGAGGAGTTGGTGTTTTCGCAATATAAGTGTCTTGAAAAATTTCATCAAATTCACTCTTTGAATTTTCATCGTAATAGTATTGAAGTGTCGAAAGAAAAAGGGATTTTCCAAAGCGTCTTGGGCGTAAAAAGATGACAAAATTTTCATTCAAATTTTCTAATTGTTCTATATATCGAGTCTTGTCTATATATAAATAGTCATTATTAATTTTTATTTTTCTAAAATTACTCTCTCCATATATTATCTTTTTCATTTTATACCTTTTTTATAGTATAAAAGTATATCATATATGAATCTCTAAACCCTAAATTTGTTTAGGTATAATAATGACATTTTTAAACTACGGAGAACAAATTGAGTATTCAAGACACACTAAATGAAGCCAAAAAAGAGTTAACAAATGATGAGCAGATGTTGGCTTCTGCTTTTAAATTAGAAAAATTATATAAAAAACACAAAGTTAAACTCTATTCAGTACTTACGATAGCAACTCTCTATTTGGTAGGAACAGCAGTTGTAGACAATATAGCCCAACAGAAACTTGTCTCTGCAAATTCGGCATACCTTACATTGACTAAAGATTCAAAAAATGAGACTGCATTAAATGAATTAAAAACCAATAACCCTGCACTCTTTGATTTGTATACCTATCAAGAGGCAATTAAAAGTTTGAATAAAGAGAGTTTAAAAGCTCTAAGCACAAGCAATAATAAAATTATTGCTGATATAAGTAATTATCACTTAGCTGTACTCGAAGGAAAACCTGTTGAATCTGAGCTTTATAACGAGTTTGCTTTGGTTAACAATGCTTCTCTTTTAATCAAAGAGGGAAAAATTGATGATGCTAAAAATGAATTGGATTTGATTGACGAAGAGTCTCCTGTCTATAATATTTCAAAGATGATTAAACACTATACTATTAAAGGTCAATAATGTATAAAAAAATTCTATTAGCCAGCTCTGTAGCTGTCGTTATATTTTCAGGATGTAGTTCAAAACAGTATTATGATCCACAACAAACATATAATGCATCCTCTTCTGCTATGGGCGACAAAATTGTTCACTACTCTCGGGATGGTGCAACATTGGCTAGTGGAGATGTACTTACAAGAACTCAACGTGTTAGCCTCAAATTAGAGAAAGGTTTTCATTTTATTAACAATACCAAAAACGCTGCGTTAACTGCTGATGCTTATGGTCAATGTAATATTGTAACCCAAAAAGGAACAGTTGATACGATTAAATTTCCTCAAGCTCTTGTAGCAGGAACACTTATTGGAAAATTTCTTGTTTATGTACTGCAAAATAATCATTTTGGTGTGTATGACCTTGAAAAGAAATCCATTGTCTACAGCAATAAAGCTCAAAAAGCATTTGTAATTGATACACGCATAGCAAACCCTTTACAGATAGACAGTTTGGTTATTATTCCTACTCTTGATGGAAAGCTCACTATTTTAGATTTAAAAACATTAAAAATATCAAAAGAGATGTATGTAAGTACAGAGACTTCGTTGAACAATATTATCTTTTTGGGTCGGCTAAATAATACATTGATTGCCTCAACTCCTAATAAAATTTTATCCATTTCCAATAAAGGTAAAAAAGAGTTGGACACAGCTATCTCTGAAGTTGTTATTCAAGACAAAGAGTTGGTTGTTTTTGCTAAAGATGGACGAATTTTAAAATTGAATGAATCCCTTTCGATTCAATCTGAAAAGAAATTCAAGTTTGCTCATTTTTCTGTAGCAACTGTTTATAAAGATACGATTTATGCTTTAGATAAACAAGGCTATTTAATCGTTTCAAATTCCTCCTTTTCTCAATATAGAGTCTATAAAGTTGAAGAGGTCGAAGGCTATGCCTTTATCTCGCAAGGTAAACTTTACTACAATCAACAGATTATTGACTTAAGCACACTAACCTATAAATAAAAGGCTTTAATGAAAGAGATTCTTCATCGTTTACAAGAGCATAATCTGCTCTTTAAATCACTAAAACCCATAAGCATCAAAGAGTTGGGGTCTAGAAAAAAACTAAATCTCTACTTGGGTGTGAATTTAAAAAAATATTATGCCTGCATTATTCATATCCGTAAAAAAAGTAGAATATTAAGTAAAGAGGCTCTGGAGATAATGGAGTTTCATACAAAATTGGAAAAATTTAACGAAAGTAAAATAACAAAGAAGTACATCTATATTCAAGCCCCCCTCTGCTCTAAAGCCAAAGCCCTTTTCAAAGAGCAGAAATGGACAGTTTGGGAAGATAAACTTTAAACTCCTGTATAGCTGTAGAGAAGAGCTGTTTTTAATTTAGAAAAGATACGCTCTTTATCTTGTGGTTGAATAGCAAAGCAACCATAACTACGTCCTGCATTCGAAACATATGGTGCTGTATGTAAAAGAATTTGTCGTTTCCGTGCATTTCTATTCTCCCATTCAAGTCCATCTATAGAAAGATATTTGTATCTTTTTTTGGTTGTAATGCCCTCTTTTTCTCCTACTTTAAAAAATCCTGTAGGGGTTTTATAGGAACCTTTACTGTTCCCTGCATCAATAACACGACCATATCGTTCCCCTGAATTCACACCGTGTGCTACCAAATAGCTACTTACCTCTCCTGTATGTAAATTGACAATATACAATCGTTTATGCAACGCAATTTTAGTATAGTCAGCAACAGCAATATAATCGGAAGAGAGTCTTTTTTTATGATGATTTTTTTCGTAAAAAGCAAAAGCATCAGCTAAAGCTTTTTCACTTACATCAGAGTTTCTTTTAGCTCTTTCAAAAACTTTATGTAAATGAGGAACCGTTTCATAAGCACTTCTATAATATGTATTTGTCGCCTTAGAATTTGTAAGAAATAAAAATAGTGTAAATGTTACTAAAATTAATGTTTTCATCTGAACCTCTTTAAATAAAATATTTTTTAACGATTTAAAATAATATTATTATTTATATTAATATAAGGTTAAGAACCATTTAAATGTATAAATATTTTTTTATGTTATTTTAACATTCTTTAATTTCAATAAAAAACATAGCCATATTTAATTACATAAGCGTTAGAATACAGCAAATAATAAAGGAAAACAATGCATTATTTAAAATCGTTAAATGTCCAAGTATTCTTAGGAATTCTTCTAGGCATTCTCTTTGGTATTCTCTTACCCACGTTGGCATTAGAACAAAAACTTGTCGGGGACATGTTTGTTAGCTTACTTAAAATGTTGGTTGTACCATTAGTCTTTGCATCCATATATACAGCACTTACAGGTATTGGCTCTATGGAAAAACTTAAACAGATTGGATTAAAAACAATTGGTCTCTATCTGCTTACAACAGCTCTGGCTGTCATATTAGCTATTATTGCTATGAATCTATTTCCTATTGGAGAGTTTTTAAGTCCAGATAAGCTTAATATTCCTAAAGAAATTAGTAACCTTAAACCATTCTCTTTTCACGATATGTTTATGGGTTTTATTCCTTCTAATGTTTTTAACTCACTAGCAACGGGTCAAATGATGCAAATCATCATATTTGCTATTTTTTTAGCTTTGGCTTCATTTAAATTAGAACAGAAACATCAAGATGTACTTTTTGACTTTTTCACCTCTATTAATGAAGCAATGTTCCATATTGCTAAATGGATTATTAATCTAACTCCAATAGGAATATTTTCACTCATTTCTTATATTATTGCAGAACAAGGGATTAATGTTATTCTAAATTTATGGGCATATGTGCTTGTTGTTTTAGGGGTTATTCTTCTTCATGGGTTAATTACACTACCTTTAGTTTTAGCATTTTTTGCAAAGATTGCCCCATACAAATATTTAATAAGTGTCAAAGAATCAACCATTATGGCTTTTTCTACTGCTTCATCAGCAGCTACTCTTCCTGTAAGCTTACGAGTTGTTCAAGAAAAAGGAGGAGTTAGTAAAGACTCAGCATCATTTGTTCTACCTTTAGGAGCAACGGTCTCAATGGATGGGACAGCAATTTATTTAACAGTTGCTGTACTCTATATTGCTAACTTATCAGGAATGGCTATGACCATAGGAGATCAACTCCTTTTAGGGTTTACCGTTGTTGCACTTAGTGTTGGTGTCGCAGCTCTACCTTCTGCTTCATTAGTTATGATGGTAGTTATTTTAAATCAAGTAGGATTATCCGAAGTATATGTCGCAGTAATCTTGGCTGTTGACCGTATATTGGATATGGCACGAACCTCTCTTAACGTCACCTCTGACTTGGTAGTTACCAAAATAGTCGATGAATTAACACAAAGAAAAGCATCATGAAAAAATATCTACTACTAATAGCTGTTCTACTAATAACAGCGTGTACCTCTGAACCTCAACCCTCTTCTTTTGCTGGCATTGATAAAAAGGACAGTAAAGAGATGAAATCTCTAAAAATTTCACTTTCAGAGTATACAGAGGCAACCATTTCAAATGACATTAATACCTTAGTAGGGTTTATCTATCCAAAAACCTTTGCTATTGTTCCAAAAGAAAAAATGATTCAGATGATGAAAAAAGCCTTTAGTTCTGACAATCTACCAAGAGTTAAAGATGTACATCATACAAAAATAGAAGCCATCAAAAAATATGATGCAGGAATCTACTCAATCATTACATCGTCAATGACAACCGTTATAAAATCGCCTAAACCTGATAATCAAAAAGCTGAAGCCTACTTATTAAAAACCCTTCAGAAACAGATAGGTTCAAGAGGTACCGTAAGCTTAGATAAAGAGAAGCATCTCTTTAATATTCAACATAGTAACAAGACCATTGCTCTTAATGAAGAAGGTTCTTGGAAATTTATCGGATTTAAACAGGCTAAAAAATACATTGAAAAAGGAATTTTCCCTTTAATGCTGATTGATAAACTTAAGTAAACAAATGTCCTATCCAAAGTGATGCTTCCGAAAGCATCACTTCCCACATATTATCCTATCTCTAAGCATCTTCTCTTTCATTTAATAATATTATTTTTTATTAATTTTTAATACTTTAAGTAAAATATAACATTTCTAGTTATATAATAATTTTAAGATAACACAAAGGATATAAGATGAAACATTTATTATTAATCTTAACATTTACTATTTTTTCTTTGGCATCAAATCCATTTGACACCTTAACTCAAAGCCATACTCCTAAATCAAAAAGTATCAAAACAAAAACTTCAAGAAGATTTTATTATGCATACCAATCAGCATTAAAAGGAAATATCAATGCACAATTTGATGTAGCCATGATGTATGGAACAGGTTCAAATGTAAAAAAAGATGAAAGAAAAGCATTTACGTGGTTGCATAAAGCTGCGTATAATGGTCACGTAGAAGCAAAATATTTAATGGGTGTTTCATTCAAACAAGGTACAGGAGTAAGAGTACAAAAAGAGTTGGCACGATATTGGTTCAGAAAAGCAGCAAAAGCTGGTCACACTAAAGCAATATTCCAATTAGCCGAGTTGGAAAAAACATTCCAAAGAGGAACATCAGCACGCTATGCTTCAAATGATTTTTAAGAGAGAATAAAAGCAATGTACCCCATTATCCCCAAAGATAACAATACAACAACAATAAAAATCATCTCTTTATACACTTCAAAAAATGAGACTTCAACAGGCTTATGAGGTAAATTTAATTTTTCTGATAATGAGGCAACCGTATAGCCTGTATTTTTCATCAATAGATGCTCAATTTCATATGTTGGTTTAGACAAGGTTTCATTTGAAACAATATTAAAGTTTGCCCATCTAGCAATATTTGATTTAAACTTTTGTAACTATTCAGTCTTAAAAAGCAAAACATGCTATAATTTTCTAATGATTTTTATAGCACCAGTGTATCAACACTTGAGCCATATAAAATAATACTACAGTAAACAACTATTTAAGGTCAAACACTTATGTCAAAACACCCTACTCTCTTGCAACAATTTCGCTCTTTTTGTTTTCAAAACAATGCTACTAACTTAGAAGATGCCATCGAATACTTTACTGTTTTTGGGGGTATGGGTTGGCGTGTGGAGATGAGTAGACCCTTGGACGAACTCATTGAAGAGAAAGTTCTAAAGAACTACCAATACATTCATGGCGATACTACCAAAATTACACGAAGTAACCCTACGCATCATAAAATTTTAACAGCTCTTGCTTTGGGCGATAGACGAGAATTTTCTGCTATCAAAAAAGCAAAAATAGATAAGTATGAAGGCGAAAACTCGATTGATTTCTTAATCGAAAATAATCTTTTAGTCTTAGATACATCAGTAGAACTTCCAGTGAAAGATGGAGATAAAGTTTCCAATAAGCTTCTTTTTGTTCAACCCTTTATGCGTTTTTGGTTTGCGACTATCTCGCCCAACTACAAAGGGATTAAAGCAGGAGAGTTTGATGAATTTAAAGCAAAATGGAACCATACTAAGCAAGGTTTTTCTGACTTAATTTATACTCAACTGGTTATGGAACTTATGCAAAAGAACTATCAAGAAGATCCAATTGTTAAAATAGGCTCTTATTGGGATACCTTGGTAGACATTGATATTTTAGCCAAGACAAAATCGGGAAAAATGATTGCAGGAACCTGTAAACATACCAAGAAGAAAGCCAATAAATCTGAACTTAGTAAATTAAAAGAAGATGCTCTAAAGGCAGAATTAAAGATAGAAAGCTTTGTAATTTATTCTAAAAATAAATTTTCTCAAGAGCTTAAAAAAGAAAAAGGAACGCATGTTCAGCTCTTTTCATTAAAGAGTCTTGGAAATTTATTAAACGAATTAACTAAAGATGATTTTTTAGTACAAAAGAATAAAAAGTATTAAGAGTTTAATTTTATAAAATAATAGCAAATTTTTATCTAAAATCTATATAATAGAGCTATGTATAAATACCTAAAAGAGAAAACCGTACTTTACATTGAAGATGAGAAAGCTATTCGTGACAACGTTACAGAACTCATCTCTGAACATTTTGCTCATTTTTATACAGCCTCTTCTGCTGAAGAAGGGTATAAAATTTTTCAAAATGAGTCCATAAACATTATTATTACCGATATTGAAATGGCAAGCATGAGTGGGCTTGATCTTTTAGAAAAAATTCGTGAAACCGACAACAAAATTCATCTTGTCGTTATGTCAGCACATACAAAAATAGAATATCTACTAGAAGCCATCCCCTTTAAACTGGAACAGTATGTCGTAAAACCATTAACCTCTAAGAAAATTCGTGAACTTTTAACAACGCTAAATCTTGCATTTTCAAGTGTCAACCTTGTAGAGTTAACGCCTAACCTTATGCTTAATAAAGAGTCTTCTCTTCTCTATTTTAATCAGAAAGAGGAGTCACTTACAAAAAAAGAACGGGATTTTCTTGCTATTTTAGCCGATAAAAAATCCATCTCCTATGATGAAATAGACCGACTTTGGGGAAATGAAGTACCCTCTCAAAATGCTGTACGCTCGATGATAAAAAAGCTTCGTCGGAAGCTTCCTGAAAAAATTCTAAAAACACGTACTGGTTTTGGATACTACATAGAGTAGCCCTTTACCCTATGTTTTCAGGAATAATCAATTTAAAAACAGCTCCATTATCATTGGAAACTTCTATTTTTCCATTAAATCCCTCAGCAATAATTTTTTTAGACATATAGAGTCCCAATCCTCTACCTTTTGTCTGCTCATTGGTTGAAAAGTAAGGTTCAAAGATTTTATTACAAAGTTCTGTAGGAACGCCTAAACCGTTGTCTTGAATGGTTAAAATAAAATTTTTATCTACCTGTTCAAGAATAATATTAATGCTTTTTGCCTGATTCTTCGTATCTTTCAAGAGAGCATCTTTTGCATTGTTTATAAGAATAATTAACACTTGCGTTAACTCATTTTTTCTTCCATAAAACTGATAATCATCTTCATCGTAAAAGATAATATCAATTTTACTCTTCATTAAACTCGGCATGGTTAGCTCCATCGCTTTCTCGACACTGTCGCTAAGATAAAATTTGTTTTTCTGGCGATGAGGGTTAAGATAATCTGAAAAATCTTCAATGGTTTGAGACATGTATTCAATAGTATCTTCTATTGCTTCTACTTTATCTTGCATGTATTCTAGGGTCATGTTCCCTTTTCTATAGGTGTTGTCAATGTTGAGTACCAATAGAGAGATGTTATTAAGTGGTTGCTTCCACTGATGGCTGATATTGCCCATCATCTCGCCTATTGTTGCTAATCGTTCTCTCTCAATATCATTTTTCATGGAGTTATTGTAGCATATTCAAACCCTATATTTATGACTTTTTTATTGACTATTAATTAATATTATATTATGATGGAGTTTATGGAAAAAATTATATGAAAAAATTAAAAAATATTTTATATTGTTCTTTTATATTTCCTCTTTTTTTGAGTGCTGATTCCTTAGAAATTCTCTTAAAAAAGAACATCTATAAGCATCCTCAAGTCAAATCTTCAGTTGCCAATTATCAATCTCGACTCCATGAATTAGATGAAGCAAAGGCAGGATATAAACCCCACTTAAATTTTTCTGCTGAGTACGGGAAAGAGAGAAGTAAAATACCTTCCAGCTTCAAAGGCTCTCGCCAACTCAATACAAAGAGCAGTCGTATTGTTGGAAGTTACAACCTTTTTGAAGGCTTTAAAACAACCAATAAAGTAGCAGAGAAAAACTCAGCTGTTGAAGTCGCAAAAAACAAACTTTTTCAAAAAATAAATAAGCTTTCATTCTTAATGATTCAAGTCTATATAGAAGTACTAAGGCGAAAAGAACTCCTAGAGATAGAAGATAAAAATGTAGATAACCATTTGGAGAGCCTAGAAAAAGTTAAACTACGACTCGAAGCTGGAGATGGATACGAATCAGACCTAAGACAGACAAAAGCACGGGTTAAATTGGCTCAAACCAATCAGCTCATTAGAGAAAGAGAGTATAAAAATGCTCAAATAAACTATCGAAGATTTATGGAAAAAGCCCCTGTTTCTTCATCTATGTCCTTACCTAAGACAACGCTTATATTCTCTGAAAAACAGATAGATTCACTCATTATAGAAGCACAAAAAAAGAATCACTTAGCTCAAGTTAAAAGTCATGAAATAGAAATCTCAAAAGCCGTATACGAACAACAACGCAGTAAAAATTATCCCTCTTTAAATGTCGAAGTTTCCAAAACATGGAGCGATAACCTCAATGGATTTAAAGGAGAGGATGAAAGTTCTAAAGTTGCCTTGGTATTCAACTACAATTTTTACAATGGTGGAGCCGACAAAGCCTCCCAACTCTCAGCTATGAAAAAATCAGAGATGAGTCTCTATGAACTGGACGACCTAAAATTGGATATTGAAGAGAGAATCCGTATTTCATTAATGAAGTACGACATGTTGGAGAGCCAAGAGAAACTTCTGAATGAACAGTTAGAACTGTTGCAAGGAACCCGTAATCTTTATGAAATAGAGTATCAACACAATAAACGAACCATTATAGACCTTTTGAACATTAAACAAGAGTACAACTATGCCAAAAGTCAAAAAACCAATGTCTATTATGACAAAATGCTAGCCTATTTCCAATTTAAAAGTACCATGGGAAGCCTCGTTAAAGATTTTCATTTAGACGATATATTGGAGAGACCATGACCAATACAAATCCTCTACTTCAAGCCTTTATCCTCCTTGCAAAGCAATATAAAAAAGAGTTAAGTATTCAAGTACTGTTCCAAGATGTACCTCTTAATAACAAGCTCTCTCACAATGAAATTTTTTCTCAAAAGAATCAAGGATTGGCAGATATTTTTTCAAGAGTAACCGAGAATGCAGGCTTTAGCTCTGTACTCGTCAAAAACATTACTCTTAAAAAAATCCCTAAAATACTCCTTCCTACTATTTTGCTCTTAGAAGAAGATCGTGTTTGTATTTTAACCCAACTCAACAAGAGTCGTTCTCATGCCAGAATTATATTTCCTGAAATTTCAGGAGAAGAGAGTTACTGGATAGAGATTAAAGAGCTAGAGAAAGAGTTTACAGGCTCTTTTTTTCTTATAAAAGAACTTATCCAAGAGCATCCTGAAACAGAAAATAAAGAGAAGAGAAAACATTGGTTTTGGAACAGTCTTGCCTACTCTAAAGGACTCTATTTTGATGTTATTCTTGCCTCATTTTTACTTAATATCTTTATGTTGGCGACTCCTCTTTTTACCATGAATGTCTATGACCGAGTTGTTCCAAATGGAGCGTTTGATACCTTGTGGGTTTTTACCATTGCCATTGCTATTGTCTATCTTTTTGATATAACAATGAAACTTTTACGCACCTATACCTTGGAAGTGGTTGCTAAAAAATCAGATGTACTTATCGCCTCTAGGATTTTTGAACAGGTACTCAAAATAAAACTTTCACACCGTTTTTCATCGGTTGGTTCATTTGCCAGTAACCTCAGAGAATTTGAGACCATTCGCTCATTTTTGAGTTCAGCCTCGATAAGTACTATGATTGACCTTCCTTTTTTCTTTCTCTTTTTATGGGTTATCTTTATTATTGGTGGAAATCTTGTTCTTGTTCCTCTTTTTTCTGCCTTGTTTATTCTTTTGTATGCGTTTATCATTAAAAAGCCTTTACAAAAAAGTATTAAATCCGTTGCTCACTCCTCTGCCCATAAAAATACCATTTTAATTGAAAGCCTAAGCAGTATTGAGAGTATCAAAAGTTTCTCTTTGCAAAATCGCATACAATGGAAGTGGGAAGAGTCCGTAGGAGCGATAGCCAAAGATGAAATTCGCTTACGTCTGTTATCAAGTTCTATTACAACGGTCTCTAACTTTGTGATTCAACTCTCGACGGTAGCTGTCCTTGTTTTGGGCGTTTATGCCATTGAGAAACACTCCCTTAGTATGGGTGCATTGATTGCTTTGGTTATGTTAACCTCCAGAGCCTTAGCTCCACTAAATCAATTTGCATCGTTAATCTCGAACTATGAACAGTCTAAAAACAGCTACAAACAACTTGATGAAATCATGAATTTACCAACAGACTATCAAGAGAATCAACGATTTATAGAACGAAAAACGATTGAGGGGGCGATTGAATTTAAAAATGTAACGTTCAAGTACCCCAATACAAAACAGTATATTTTAGACAAGGTAAGTTTTAAAATTTTACCTCAGGAAAAAGTAGGAATTATAGGAACAAATGGTTCAGGAAAAACAACCATTTTAAAACTCATTATAGGGCTTTATGAGCCTGAAAGTGGTGTTATTTTAATTGATGGGGTAGATATTCGGCAACTTAACCCCTACAGCCTACGAAGAGATATTGCCTACGTTCCACAAGAGATTGTTTTATTCAAAGGAACATTGCAAGAGAATCTTAGAGATACGGTTGAGAGCCTTAGTGATGAAACGTTACTAGAAGCGTGTAAAAAAAGTGCTGTTGAACGTTTTATAGCCAACAATCCATTAGGCTACAACATGCAGATAGAAGAGCGAGGAGAAGGACTCTCGGGTGGAGAGAGACAAGCCATTGGTGTGGCACGAGCATTTATAAAAAAAGAGGCAAGCATTCTACTGCTTGATGAACCAAGTAATGCAATGGACAGCAACAATGAAGCATTAGTAGAAGAGAGTATTAAAAACTTTGCCAAAGAGAAAACACTCCTTTTAGTTACCCACAAACAATCTCTTTTAAAAATAACGAACCGACTTATTTTACTCAAAGATGGAAAACTGCTTTTAGACAACAGCCATGAAAATGTCTTAAAAGTATTAAGCGTGAAAGGTGCGAAATGAGTTTAGAAAATAGAAACATCTCTAAAAAAGAGTTAAATGCATCTTCAAAAAAAACAGCTCCCTATTTAGAGTACGTTGATAGCCGTTCACAAGCACTGTTGCTCAGCACAACAAAAAGTTCAAGAGTACTTATTTGGTTCTCATTTCTCTTTTTTTTAAGCCTTCTCTTATGGATGTATTTTGCACAAATTGAGCAACTGATTCGTGGTACAGGACGTGTTGTTCCTTCAAAAAAAATTCAAAGCATTCAAAACCTAGAGGGTGGAATCATCTCAAAAGTATGGGTTAAAGAGGGCGATAAGGTTCATGTAAATGATATTTTAGTTGAATTAGAGAAGAAAAACTTTCAGAGTAAAGAGCAAGAGAATAATCTCAAAATCTATGCCCTAAAAGCTAAAATCTTACGTTTAGAAGCAGAGATAAAAAATAAAAAACTGATTATTAAAAAAGGTGTCTTAAAAGAGAGTTTACAACAAGAGTTACAACTCTACAACGTCAATAAAAATGCATTGACACAAGAGATAAATATTTTAAAACGACAACTCTTTCAAAAACAGAATGAACTAAAAGAGAAGAGAGCTAAAAAAGAACATTTAAAAAACCGATTAAACTTAACACGACAAGAGGTGCAGATGAAACAAGATTTATTAGAAAAGCTTGTTGGCTCACGCAATGAATTGAACTTGGCTCAACAGAAACTAAGCTCCATCGAAGGCGACTACACGGCGACACAGTTAGCCATTCCTCGCTTGATTTCGGTCATTGAAGAGGTTCGAGGTCAAATCAAACAGAGTCGCGTCAAATTTCAAAAAAAAGCAATCGAAGCACTCACGCTTGCCAAAGATGAACTTGCACGGGTAACACAGTTAAACATCTCTAAAAAAGACCGTGTAAGCCGTGCTACCGTTCGCTCCCCTGTAGCAGGAGTTGTGCAACGACTTTTCTTTAACACCATTGGAGGTGTTGTGAAAGCAGGAGAAGAGATTATAGAGATTGTCCCTAGTGATGAAGGTTTGGTTATTCAAACAAAGATTCGACCTTCAGACATTGCATTTATTCGCTTAGGGCAAAAGGTTATTGTCCGTTTCACGGCTTACGATTTCTCTATTTATGGCTCGTTAAAAGGAGAGGTTATGAATATCAGTGCCGACACCATCATTGATGAGATAGATAAAAAAAGTTACTATCAAATAGAGGTAAAAACCACCAAAAACTACTTGGGAGATAAGAAAAAAAGACTCGAAATCAGAACAGGAATGGTTGCGACCGTAGACATCATTTCAGGGAAACAGCGTATTATGGATTATGTTTTAAAACCAATTTTACGAGCAAGACACAATGTTCTAAGTGAAAGGTAGGAAAAACAGCATGGACAATCAAGAACTTTTTATAGAGAATCAAACGCAATTAACCATGTTCGATTCGGATGGAGAAAGTATATTTGAAGCAGATGTATTTGAAGAGTATACAGCTTTTGATAGTGAAGAGTTTGTTGAAGAGGAAGAGTTTATTCAAGAGGAAGTCAAAAAAACCACCCTTCCACTTCAAGAGGGAAGCACCTTTGTACGGAAATACACCATTCAACAATTTTTAGGGCAAGGTGCATTAGGAATTGCCTATTTAGCTGAAGAAGAAGGCAGTTTTAATAAAGTTGTCATTAAAGAGTTTTTCCCAAAAGGAGTCGTTTATCGTGAAGAAGATGGCACCGTAGCCATAGAAGATGAGACCCATTTACAAAAACTAAAATCTTATGAAAAGATGAAAAAAGTTTTTGAAGAAGAAGCCCAAAATATTGTAACCATTAATAGTGTACCTCATAAAAATATAGCAGGATTTGTCTCTTTAGAAAGAGACGTTAACAACACTGTCTATTATCTGATGCCCTACTCTAAAGGCGAGGAGTTGGGAGTCTATTTAAAGCGATTAGAGCAAGAAGAGAAGAAGCTAAGCCAACAAGAGATAATGGCATTGATTGAGCCTATCTTAAATGGATTGACCCATATTCATGCTTATGGGGTATATCACAAAGACATTAAGCCTGCCAACATTTATATTCGAGAAGGAAATGAACCTCTTCTTATAGATTTTGGGGCAAGTGTCACATCGGCACATCTCTTAACTCCTACCTATGCACCGATTGAACAAGTTAAACGTATTGTCTCTGAATATGGAGACTATACCGATATTTATGCCGTAGCCGTCATGATGTATGAGATGGTAATAGGACACAAACCACCAAAATCACAAGAGCGTGCAGAAGCAATTGCACGAGGAGAGAGAGACCCTTATTCCCCTTTAATTACAAATCGTAATCTAAAAAAAGATTTTGAAAAACACTTTTTAGGAGCGATTGATCACGCATTAGAGTTAGCCTATACGGCTCGTCCTCAAACAGCAAAACTATTTAAAGAGGAGTTAAAAGGCGATTTAAAACGTAAAAAACGTCATAAAATAATAACGCTAAGCCTTTTAGCTTTAGGAGTCTTTTTTGCTCTTTTTTATATCGTTCATGAACAACAGCGAGCCAAATATGGCTACTTAATCGTTCCCCATCATCAACAGGCAGAAGTCTTGGTCGATGGTCGAAGAGTAACAATTGACAAAGAGAATCGTTACCCTATTTTATTAGGAAAGCACTTTATTGAAATTAATAATGGTTTAGGAAAACTCTCTTCTGTTCATCAAATAGAATTCAAAGAGGAAAATGAACAACATCGTATTGAGAACCCCTTAATTAAAGAAAAAGTTCTCTTTGAGGTTCACACAAAAGACAACTTAATCTCTCAAATAGAGATAAATGGAAAATTTGTTGGAAATACTCCTTATGTAGGAAAACTCTTTTATGATAAAGAGCATGGTGGCTTAGAGAAAAAATATACCATGCTCTTAAGAAAAGAGGGTTATGCCAACTCTGAAGAGAAACATTTTCGCTACAGAGAATTAATGAAAGAAAAAAGTTATAAGATTAATGTTGAACTGCGTAAAAAAGAGGGATTTATAGAGATTAAAAGTCCTGTTGGATTTAAAATAAAGATAAATGGAAGATTGGTTAGAAACAAAGAGGGAGAGATTGAATTAACACCTGTAACCTTAAAAAGAATCCCTGGAAAATATACCGTTTATCTCTACTCATCCAAACGAGAGTTAATAGGAAAAAGTA
>Ga0256827_10001003_pt1 | contig 17879 bp, 13 predicted proteins | sample CV84metaG_FD_185977 | JGI IMG/M metagenome (GOLD analysis project Ga0256827, IMG submission 185977) | Hydrothermal vent microbial communities from East Pacific Rise, Pacific Ocean - CV84 | ecosystem: Environmental > Aquatic > Marine > Hydrothermal vents | place: Pacific Ocean: East Pacific Rise... | reverse complement strand
AATATAAAACTGAAAACCTATGCCATTAAGTCAAAACAGTCATTTTTATTATTCAGATGTTGCCTTTGGGCAATTAATGAATAAGCGTGTGAATAAAATTCTTCTGATTTGCAGTACTTACGATGCTTTTATGCTGGAAGAGGATGGGCGTATTGATGAGCAAATATTTAATGAATATGTTGCTCTAAACCTTCGTTATCCCCCTCAGTTTATTCAGGTTACTGATGCAGAAGAAGCGATGGATATACTCGAAAATGATAGTATTGATATGGTGATATCAACATTAAATTTAGTAGGTGTTGATGCTTTTGAGTTTGCTAAAGATGTAAAAGCCAAGTGGAAGGATATCCCCTTTGTATTATTGACTCCTTTTTCGCGCGAAACGCGGCTAATGCTTAAGAATGAAGATACTTCAGGTGTTGATGTTACCTTTAGTTGGTTGGGGCATTCAGATATTATGCTTGCCATTGTAAAGTTGCTTGAGGATATTATTAATGCCGATCATGATGTGAATGAGGTAGGAGTGCAGGTTATTATTCTGGTGGAAGACTCCATTCGATTTTATTCAAGCTATCTACCCAACATTTATAAAATTATTTTCAATCAGTCGAAAAAATTTATGGCTGAGGGCTTAAACGAGCACCAGAAAACCATGCGTATGCGTGGCCGACCAAAGATTTTGTTGGCTACCAATTACGAAAAGGCGGTTGAGTATTACGAGAAATATAAGAACAATCTTTTGGGAATTATATCGGATATTAGCTATCCACGAAATGGCGAGCAAGATAAACAAGCAGGACTTCGTTTGTGTAAGCGAGTTCGTAAAGAAGATCGGTTTTTACCTTTCCTTTTGCAATCTTCGGATAGCGAAAATATTGTGCATGCCAATAGATTACGTGCGGGTTTTATTGATAAAAATTCAAAGACTCTTATTCACGAATTGAAGGAGTATATTGTTGAGAATTTTGCTTTTGGAGACTTTGTTTTTATTTGTCCCAAAACCAATAAGGAAATGGGACGAGCTTCTGATCTTCAGAGTTTACAGAAGTTGGTTAAGGAGATTCCCGATGAAGTGTTGAATTACCATATCAACCGAAATCATTTTTCAAAATGGTTTAAAGCACGAGCTTTATTCCATATCGCTAATATGTTTAAGTATATGCGTGCCGAGCATTTTAATAATTTGGACGAAGTACGTGCTTTTATTTACGAAGCATTGTCGGGATACCGTAAAAATACAGCACGTGGGGTTATCGCAAAATACTATCGAAAAAGGTACGACAGTTATGTAATGTTTGCTCGAATTGGCGAAGGCTCTATTGGTGGAAAGGCAAGAGGTTTAGCTTTTATTGATATGTTGTTGAAGCAAAATAAGCTGCATCATAAGTATCCAGGTGTTTTTGTTACCATTCCAAAAACGGTGGTGATTAGTACTGAAATGTTTGATCTTTTTATGGAGGGCAATGACTTATACAAAATTGCTTTGAGTGAGATGGACGATGAGGAGATTCTTCGTAGGTTTGTGCGAGCTCGTTTGCCAAAGAGCTTGCTAAGAGACTTGAAAGGTTATATCCGAGTAATCGAGCGTCCCATTGCAATTCGTTCGTCAAGTTTGCTTGAAGATTCACATTACCAGCCATTTGCTGGAATTTATTCTACCTTTATGTTGCCTATGTTGGGCGATGAAGAAATACGCTTGAGAATGCTTGCTGAAGCAATAAAAAGTGTTTATGCCTCCGTTTATTTTAAGAGTAGTAAGGCATATATGCAGGCCACAAAGAATGTGATTGATGAAGAGAAAATGGCCATTGTATTGCAAGAGGTTTGTGGAAACCTGCATGATGATATTTATATGCCGAGCTTTTCGGGTGTTACTCGCTCGGTCAACTTCTATCCTGTGATAGATGAAAAAGCAGAAGATGGTGTTGTGGAACTTGCGCTTGGTTTGGGAAAACATATTGTAGATGGTGGAGGTCATAATTTACGATTTTCACCAAAGAGTCCGAAAAAAGTATTGCAACTTTCAACTCCAGAATTGGCATTGAGTAGTACTCAAAAGCATTTTTATGCCCTTAAAATGGACCAGGAAAGTTTTAAACCATCCATTCATGATGATATTAATTTAGAGAAATTATCCATTAGGAAAATACCCAATGATCGTAGTTTTAGGATGATGCTTTCTTCCTATGATTTCCATTCGGAGATGATTCGAGATGCTTGGGATGAGAATGGAAAAAAGATAGTGAGTTTCTCGCATATATTAAAATATGATAAGTTTCCACTTTCTGAGATTATAGCTGAAGTGTTAGATATAGGGCAAACGGCTATGAATAATCCAGTTGAAATAGAGTTTGCCGTTAACTTGAAAAAGAACTCGAGTGATGAGATGGTTTTTAACCTATTGCAGATTCGACCTATTGTTGAAACTTCAGGAAGTCAAGTAGTTGATATTGCTGAGGATGAAATGGATGATTCGATTATTGTATCTGAGTCGGCATTAGGAAATGGAGTTATGACAGGCTTACATGATATTATATATGTAAAACCGCAGGGTTTTGATGCTTCAAATAATCCGAAATTACCCGCATTAATCGATAAAATAAATGCTGAATATGCCGAAAAACAGCAAAATTATGTATTGATAGGACCAGGTCGCTGGGGTTCACATGACCCATGGCTCGGAATTCCAGTTAGTTGGCCTCAAATATCTGAAGCACGATTAATTGTAGAGTCAGGTTTGGAAAATTATAGAATAGACCCTTCACAGGGAACGCATTTTTTTCAGAATCTAACCTCCTTCCATGTGGGCTATTTTACCATAAACCCTTTTATTAATGATGGTGTTTATAATGTTGAAAAATTGGATGCTTTACCATCAGAATATGAAGATGAGTTTATTAGAGTGGTGCATTTTGAAGACGAGCTTATTGTGAAAATTGATGGGCGAAAAAGTAAGGGAGTAATTCTTACAAATTCGAAAAAGGAAGTTGGTGATACATTTTAAAATCAATCGATATGAATAGAAGTTTACGAAGAGGATTATTATCCATATTGTTTTTGGTATTTGTGATGGGAGCTTATGCTCAGGATTCCTTAGTTGTGTATACAAAAAGGGGTTTTAAAGGAGACCGACCTAAAATAGGGCTTGTGCTTAGTGGAGGTGGTGCTAAGGGTATCGCGCATATTGGCTTTTTACGAGTAATGGAAGATGCTGGTATCCACCCTGATTATATTGCAGGAACAAGTATGGGAAGTTTGGTTGGTGCACTTTACTCTATCGGGCTAAGTGTTGATTCAATTGAATCTTTGGTAAAGCAGCAAAATTGGAGTGATATATTGAGTAATAAAATTGACTATCGTCGTGTCAATATGGAAGAGAAGAGCGACTATGGTGAATACTTTGCCGAATTGCCTATCCATGGTTGGAAACCAGGACTACCTTCTGGAGCAATCAAAGGGCAGGAGTTGGAGCTCTTATTTGAGAAACTAACGATTTCTGCTGCAAAATATAATTCGTTTGATCAGTTTTATATTCCTTATAGAGCAGTTGCTACTGATTTGCTTACAGGTAATGCTTATGTATTTAAGGATGGGCCTTTGTCAATAGCTATGCGTTCAAGTATGTCAATTCCGACTATTATGCAGCCTGTAAAAAAGGATGGAATGCTATTGGTTGATGGTGGATTAGTTGAAAATTTTCCTGTTCGTGTGGTTTTGGATATGGGTGCTGATATTGTGATTGGAGTTTATACTGGTGGTCAGTTGCTTCCTGAAGAGGACCTTACATCATTACTTGCCATTCTTAAGCAGTCGTCTCTTATGGGTGGAATACTGGATGCTCAAAAGCAGAAAAAAAATGTAGATATTTATATTGAGCCCTATTTAAATGACATGAGTGCAGCTGATTTTAATAATTCGAAAGAGTTTTATAAAAGAGGTTATGATGCCTCTTTAAAGAAAAAGCCTGAGCTTGTTGCGCTTGCTAATTATATGAAACAATTTAATGTTAAAGAGAAAGAACGCCCTAAATTGGTTGATTCTGTTTATATTACACAAATTGATTATTCAAATATTGATAATAAAAAATACAGACAGTTAGTAAAGAAAACATTGGAATCTGATACTAATGTTTATGTTACTTCTGAAGAAATCAGTGAGAAGATAAATAGATTATATGGTACACGTTTATTTCGAAAGGTTGGATATAATTTTGAAAGTATTGATAGTATGTCGCAGCGTATAGTTTATGATGTGATTCCAAGAGAACAAAAGCACCTTAATATAGCTCTTCATTATCGTAATGAATCTAAGATTGGTTTAATCTTGAATACAACATTTCGTAATGTATTTATTCCTATGTCAAAGTTGGATTTGAAAGTTAGAATATCAGAGTTCCCTGCTGCTCGAATACGTTATTTTACATATTTAGATTATAGCACTAAGATTGGCATATCTGCGAGTTATAATTTTTATGTTAACGACCTTCCTGTATATGATAACCGAGCACTTAATTCGAGATATACGCGCTATTTAAGTTATGCAAAGATGAAACTAAGCTTTTTCCCAGGGATTAGTTCAAGTGTTAATATCTATAGCCGATACGAAGTCTTGAATTTTAAGAAAAAGATATCTCCTGAATTACCCGATTTTACGGATATAAAAACCTTGGGTTGGTTTGCAGGCTTCTCATATATATTGAATACATATGATAATAAATATTTTACCTCCAAAGGGATAAATATTGAGTCCAAAGTTGAGGCAAATTTCGGATCAGTACAAAAGTATTATTTTGATCCTGACACGGTTGCAGCAAATCCAGGTATGGATGATAAAGTAAGTATGGGGGTAGAATCTTTTATTCAGGGTTCGGTACAAATGGGTGCTTATAAAACATTAAGTAAAAAATGGGTGATGAGTAATGAAGCTTTTGTTGTGGCTTCATCATTACCTTATATGGAATTGGTAAACACTCATTATTTTGGAGGTATGTATGCAAGTGACCCAAGGCAAGAAGTTTTCTGGGGCCTACCTGAGAATACAATCTTTATGAACAATGGTGCAATGTACCGATTAGGCTTTAGATATCAAATAATTAATAACTTATTTGTTGCCGCTAAGGTAAATGCTCTGTTTTATGCAGAGGATATTACTCTTCTTTTTGACCCGACAAGTGATGGGGAGTCAAGTTATATAGGTAATTTTGCAAATTATATTCTTGGAGCAGGTGGAGAGGTTTCGTATCGAAGTCCTTTAGGTCCTATTAGCATAGGAATGAGTGCAAATGATTTGTATGGTGGCGTTTGGTCACATATTCGAATTGGCTTCAACTTTTAAATATTTCGGGAAGCGTATTGTTAATATAAAAAAAATGGCCGTATTAATAACGGCCATGATAATGAAATGGGTTGATGCATTCTTAAGTTTAAGAATACAATTCTTTTAGTTTTTGTTTTACTTCCTCAGGATTTGGATCCAATTCAAATACCATAGAAGGCTTAAGGTAGATAACATCTTTTTCACGATGAAAGCGTTCTTCGCCGCCACCTGTGATATTCAACATTATTAAGTCATCTTTATTTACAACCCCATCACTTACTGCATTTATTAATGTAGCAACTGCAACAGATGCAGCAGGATGAATATCATTGCCTTCAGTTTTCTCAAAAAGTTTTGCCGCAGCAACAGCCTCATCATTACTTGCTAATAAAACATCGCCACCAGCATCTTTCATTGCGTCGTATAGTCCACCAATAATTGGGTAGGGAGGTTTACGATTTGAAAGTACTTTTGCCAAAATATCTTCTACTTGCTTGCGTGCAATATTATCATCGAGGTGCAACATATGCCGTGAATCGGCTTTCCAAGCATCGTGAATTGGAGTAAAAGGTTTGTTTTGTGAAACCATAAGTTTCATTTTATTGGATCCGAAACGACCATCTTCTATCAATCGAAGATTAGCTTCCCAAGCGGCAATTGCACCTGTTCCACTTCCCACAGCTTGAAAGTAATAATCAGGAATTTTGCCAATAGCTGTCACAGCTGATAGGGTAGTAGTGGCCATTCCATCACGTCGGGCAACATTCTTGGCTCCTCCTTCAGGAAGAAACATATCCATTTCGGCAGCAATATTTGATAAATTAATGGCGTCGAAATAATCGCCTCCCGTTTTGGCAACCACAAGCTTCACACAATCTTTTATGGGCTCGTCAAACCACATTGCACTAAGGTTATCCTCTGGCAAGCATAGTAAAAGTGGAATATCATTATCCGAACATACACGAGCAAATGCACGAGCTGTATTTCCTGCTGAAGCTACTACTAATATTTTATCCTCATCAATCGGAAGACGTGCTCCAACAGAGTAAGATTCAGTTTCTTTGAATGAGCAAGTTGGCATGCTGATTCCTTTCTCGGGCCAATATCCACTGAAAGTAATATATAAGTTTGTTAAGCCTAACTCTTTGGCTAATCCGTCACTTTTATAGGTTAAGGGTGCATGTGAGCCTTTCAACATGCGATGAACAGGAAGCCAATCGGCAAATTTGTAAAGACCATACGAATCATCCTTAACATCAATTTGCTTTTTTTCATAAATCGCACGAATTAATGAAGGCTTTTCTTCTGTTGGTGCATCTAATGTCCAACCCTGATCTTCAAATAACTTTCCTGTGGCTACAGATTGTAACTTATATTTTGTTGCTTCAAATTTCATATTCAAATACTGTATTTCTCTAAAATATTCTATTTATTGTCTTTGGCTGCTTTCACAAAGGCCACAAATAGTGGATGTGGATTGGCAACCGTACTTTTATACTCAGGGTGGAATTGTGCTCCAACAAACCAAGGGTGGTCTGGAATCTCAACTATTTCCACCAAATCGTGATCAGTATTAACTCCTGTTGGTATCATACCTGCTTTGGCATAAGCATCGCGGTATTCATTATTGAATTCATAACGATGACGGTGACGCTCATCAATATTTTGTTTTTTGTAAGCTTCAAAGGCTTTACTGCCTTTGTTTACTGAACATGGGTAAGATCCAAGACGCATTGTACCACCTAAATCGGTGATATTTTTTTGCTCTTCCATCATGTCGATTACTGGGAATGGAGTGCGTGAATTCATTTCGCTTGAATGTGCATTTTCGTAACCTAATACGTTTCTACCAAACTCAATAACTGCACATTGCATTCCTAAGCAAATTCCCAAGAATGGAATCTTTTGCTCACGAGCAACTTTAATAGAATCAATTTTTCCTTCAATTCCACGATTTCCAAAACCTGGTGCCACAAGAATACCATCCAAGCCTTTGAGCATGAATTCGGCATTTTCTTCGTTAATTTTTTCTGAGTGAATCATTTTAATATTCACCTTACACAGGTTTACTGCTCCAGCATGTACAAAAGATTCAAGAATAGATTTATATGAGTCTTTTAGTTCTACATATTTTCCAACTAAACCAATGGTAACCTCATGCGATGGGTTTTTCAATTGTTTAAGAAATTTTGTCCAATCGTCTAATACAGTTTTACGATTATCTTTAACATTCATTTTTCGAAGAACCTCAGTATCCAAATTTTCTTCTTTCATCAAAAGAGGAACCTTATAAATAGTATCGGTATCTATAGACTCAATAACCGATGTTGGCTCAACATTACAAAATAGAGCTACTTTATTACGTAGGTTCTGATTCAAAGGATGCTCGGTTCTACAAACCAAAATATCGGGTTGAACTCCCAATTGCAACATTTGCTTTACCGAATGCTGTGTAGGTTTGGTTTTTAATTCACCTGCAGCAGCCAAATAAGGAATAAGGGTAAGGTGTACCACCAAGGCGTTATCCCCAAGTTCCCATTTCAATTGACGAACGGTCTCTACATAAGGTAATGATTCGATATCGCCCACAACACCACCAATCTCAGTTATTACAAAATCAAAACTCCCTTGGTTTCCAAGTATTTTAATTCGGTTTTTGATTTCATCAGTAATATGAGGAATAATTTGAACCGTTTCGCCCAAATACTCACCTTTACGTTCTTTATTAATTACCGCTTGGTAAACTCTTCCTGTTGTAACATTATTTCCTTGTGTAGTAGGTTGATTAAGAAAGCGTTCATAGTGACCCAAATCTAAATCAGTTTCGGCCCCATCACTTGTTACATAACACTCACCATGTTCGTATGGGTTAAGTGTTCCTGGGTCCACATTGATATATGGATCGAGTTTTTGAATGGTTACTTTATAACCTCTTGCTTGAAGAAGTTTGGCTAAAGAAGCCGAAATAATACCTTTTCCCAATGAAGAGGTAACACCACCGGTGACAAAAATGTACTTTGTTTCAGACATTGTATTGAAATTCAAATAATTACTAAGTATGTTATGGGCCTGCAAATTACGAATATTTCTAATAGAATAGGCATAAAAAAAGAAAAGGCCCGAAATAATTCGAGCCTTCTCTCTATTCTATATGAATACGTAATTCTATTGTCCTAAATATGCTTTTAGAAGCTTGCTTCTCGAATTGTGTTTCAGTCTGCGAATCGCCTTTTCTTTAATCTGGCGAACACGCTCACGAGTTAAACCAAACTTGGCTCCGATTTCGTCAAGAGTCCAGCTGTGGTTTTGTCCAATACCATAATAGAGGTTGATTACATCGCGCTCTTTTTCACTTAGGGTTCCTAACGAACGTTGAATCTCTCTTCCGAGTGACTCACGCATTAAAAACTCATCAGTATCCGGTTCGTCTGAGTTAATCATCACATCCAACATGCTTGAGGTTTCGCCTTCCATCAGAGGAGCATCCACTGATACGTGACGCGAGTGCATTTGCATTGACGCTTTAACTTTATACTCCGGAATTTCTAAAGATTCAGAAAGTTCGCGAGAGGTTGGCGGGCGGCCTAAACTCTGCTCCAAACGGGCTGACTCTTTACCAATACGATTTAATGAACCTACTTGATTTAATGGAAGGCGTACAATCCTTGATTGCTCGGCTAAAGCTTGCAAAATTGATTGACGAATCCACCATACGGCATAAGATATAAACTTAAATCCGCGGGTTTCATCAAATCGCTTAGCTGCTTTTATAAGCCCTAAATTGCCTTCATTAATTAAGTCAGGTAAACTTAATCCCTGGTTTTGGTACTGTTTCGACACTGAAACCACAAAGCGTAGATTTGCTTTAGTTAACTTCTCCAAAGCCCTTTGATCACCCATCTTGATCTTTTGGGCAAGTGTTACTTCTTCCTCTGCCGTGATTAAGTTCTCACGTCCAATGTCTTGAAGATACTTGTCCAAAGATGCAGTCTGCCTATTGGTGATCGATTTTGTGATTTTTAATTGTCTCATATTAATGAATTTGTTTTTGGTTTTGAGGATTTGCAAAAGTACAAAAATCAATGATTTTTTGCAAATATAATTTACTTTATCCGTTAAAAATAGTTTCGATACCTTAGTTGACTAAGCTTGTAACCTACTGAAATATTGAATACTATCATCTAATTATTTGTATAAATTAATAAATATCATTATTAAATTCCGAAGCCATAATAGGTTCGTACACCGTTAGGATATACGCCTTCTATTAAAACTCCACCTTTTTTACTGTCTAATATTTTCGTCACATCAGATGGTTTACTTACCACCGTTTGGTCAATTTTGAGAATAATAAAGCCTTTACGAATGCCCGCATCTTGGAATAAACCCTCTGATACTTCGGTTACTAATACGCCATTATTAATTTTCATTTCTTGTTTCATTTTATTATCAATACTTGATAATTTAGCTCCAATTATTTGTGCTGCAACACTTGTGTTCTTTTTCGAAGATACATTTGCATTGCCATATAAATCGGTTAGGATTACTTCGTGATCGATAACTTTACCTTCGCTGTCCTCGGTGCTCACTATTATTTTATCACCTGGACGATGAATTCCTACTTTTTCAAGCAACTCAGAGCCTGTATTTACATCGGCACCATCAATTTTAGTAACAATGCTTCGGGGTTTAATCCCTGCTTTTTCGGCAGCGCCGCCACGAATTACACCTGCTACAAAAACTCCTTTGATGCTTTCTTGCTTCAATTCTTTCGAAAGCTTGGAGTCAATATTCTGAATGGTAACTCCAATATAGGCACGTTCTACTTTCCCAAATTCTTTAAGGTCGTTCACTACTTTTTTAACAATAGTAACCGGAATCGCAAATGAATATCCAACATAACTTCCTGTACGTGATGCGATAGCAGCGTTAACGCCAATGAGTTCGCCTTTAGTGTTTACTAAAGCTCCTCCTGAGTTACCAGGGTTTACTGCTGCATCGGTTTGTAAAAAGGATTCGATGGAGGTTTGAGAGCCTAATATATTAATATTACGTGCTTTGGCACTAATAATTCCAGCAGTAACGGTTGAAGTCAGATTAAATGGATTGCCAACGGCCAATACCCATTCCCCAACTTTTACTTCATCAGAGTTTCCGAAGGTTAAATAAGGTAGTTCTTTTTCTTCTATTTTCAGTAGTGCTAAATCAGTACTTGGATCGGTTCCTACAATTGTAGCAATATATTCTCTTTTATCATTTAGTGTAACCGTTACTTTAGAAGCTTCTTGTACTACGTGGTTATTAGTTACGATGTATCCATCAGAAGATAAAATAACTCCTGAGCCTGAGGCACGAATTACATTGGGTTGGCCTCTTGAAAAGAAATCGTTTGGACTAAAATAGTCATCATACACACTGCTTCGTTTATCAAATTCGCTCATTATGTAAACCACAGCGTGCAATGATTTGTCAGCTGCTTCGGTAAAATCAACTTGGGCATTATTAGGCGAATTATTCACCGACGTAAAATTAGTCGAGGGAGTAATCGGCAATGCATTATGTTGAATTTGAGTTGTTGTCATATTTATATTAGTATCATCTTTAGTAAAAAACTGATTAGCACCAAGTGCTATCATTCCTCCTAAAAATGCGATACCTAAAAGTTTAACTGCTTGTTTCATAATTATCCTTTTTTTTGTTAATAAACTGACAATAGTTTTAGGCTTTTCGGCACATCAAAAATCAGCCCAAATAGTTGTATTTGACAGAACAAACGTAAATTTATAGTTCTATTGCATTAATGGGCTGTTAAAAGCTGTTAAATTGTTTTTTAACTGACAAAATTTCACGCTAAATATTTTATTGTTTTTATCGCAGTTCGATATAAGATAAATTTCTATATTTGTTCACTTCGAAAAATTGAATAATTAATAACTATGTGGTGAAAATAAGCCAAGTATCTTCCGGATCAATCCTTGTCAAAGGAGTCTTAATTGGGGCCTTAATAGGTCTACTGATTGGTGGAGGAATTGTCTATTCTATATTCCCTCGTGTAATTACTAAACATCAAAACATCGTTACCGAGTCCACTATTGTTGACACGGTTTTTGTGGAAAAACAAAAACTAATTTATAAAACCCGAAAAGAAGAAAAGCATGTGCTTCAAGTTGATACTATAGGGTATCAGTCGGATAGCTTACTTAACGACAGTTTGCATATTGTTGATAGCTCAATCCATATCACTGATGCTGTGGATACAGGTGAGTTGAAGATGGAACAAGATAGTTTGGAGTTTGTCGAAGATACTTTAATTCCAACTAAACAAGTAATTGTTAGTTCAGATGGTAGCAAGATTCGGGTTTCGAAAAATGAATTGGTCTATGCCGCATATATTCAGCCTTCGGGAAACCCAAGTGATTTTTATTGTAATACCGATACTGAATTAGATTCACTGCTTGTTGGAAATTATACGCCTAAGCCTACGGATATGGGGATTCATGTTGAGTTTTGGTCGTCACCATTGCATGCCACAGGTTACCAGCTAAGCAAGAATAAATTGCTTCTTTATGGTTTCTATGAATATAAAAATGTAAAACTTAAGTATTTACAAAGTGGAAAACTCCAACTTACTTACTTTGAAAACGATTATGAATTGAGTTGTGGAGGAGAGTTTGTCCCATTGGTAATAAAAAAACGGTAATAGTATTTTGCAAACCAAATGTAAAATTAAAGAGGAATAAAAATGAAAATTAGCTTTAGCAAGTTTCATGGTGCGGGAAACGATTTTATTATGATTGATAATCGTTTGGGAGAGTATAATTTGTCATCGGAGCAAGTTGCATTTCTTTGCCACCGACGGTTTGGAATTGGTGCCGATGGTTTGATGTTGTTAAACAGTTCCTCTGATTTTGATTTCGAGATGAAGTATTATAATGCTGATGGTCCAGAAGGCACAATGTGTGGTAATGGAGGTCGATGCATTACTGCTTTTGCTAATTTTTTGGGGATTTCTAAAAACAGCTTTGTTTTTCAAGCGATTGATGGACAGCATAAAGCTGATATCTTGAGTCAGACGGACCAAGAGTGGCAGGTGTCCTTAGAAATGATTGATGTGAATGTAGCCGAGGAAAATTTGAATTCGTATTTCTTGGACACCGGCTCACCACATCATGTGGAGTTTGTTTCGGGCTTGGAGGATATGGATGTTTTTGCCAAAGGAAAATCGATTCGTAATAATGAGCATTATTTGCCTAAAGGCGGAACTAATGTTAATTTTGCAAGCATCGAGAATGATTATATAAAGGTGCGGACTTACGAGCGAGGTGTGGAGGACGAGACCTTGGCTTGTGGAACAGGCGTTACAGCAGTGGCTATGGCTGCGGCTATTAAAGAAGGTAAAATGCAAGGCAATTATCGATTGCAAACTCGTGGAGGCGATTTATTTGTGACTTTCGATAGGAACGAGCAAGGCTTTACAAACGTATGGCTTAAGGGGCCAGCTTCCTTTGTTTTTTCAGGTGAAATAGAAATATAAGATGGGTGATGCAAGCAAAATATATTTGCGCACTTTGAAAAGTGTGGATGTGGATTTTATGCTGCAAATGGAGAATGACACCAGTATTTGGCATGTTAGTCAGACAGAGGAACCTTATACCTATGCCGATATTGAGAGCTTTATCCATAATTCGAAGCATGATTTATTTGAAGAGTTCCAAGTTCGTTATGTGATTGTATTAAAAGAAAATGACGTGCAAATCGGTAGTGTGGATTTATTTAATTATGATTTAGATAAAAAATCGGCAGGAGTGGGGATTACCATTCTTAAAGACTATAGAAATAAATCATATGGAGCAGAGGCCTTAAAAGCTTTGATTGATCTTGCTTTTTCAAAATTAGAATTACAAGAATTATATTGTAATATATTTGCCGATAATGAAGCAAGCATTCGGCTGTTTGAGTCGCTTGGTTTCAAGAGAATAAAATTTCTAAAAGAAAATACTGTTTTCAAAGGCAAAGCCTACGATGAGTATTATTATCGATTAGTAAAATAGAATAGATAGAGCTATGAGTGAAGGAGTTAATAAGAAGAAGATTATCATTTATATTGCGTTGGCGGTAATTGTTGTTACGGCAAGTTTCGCAGCAATTTTTGTTTTTAAGCAGTTTTCTAAACCTATTATCGATTTCAAAGGAGCCAAGAAAGTAGAGTTGGTAATCCCAACGGGTAGCGATTTTACTTTTGTGAAAAACCAGCTTGATGCTAAAGGTATTTTGCTTGATGATAAACTATTCGAGGTTTTAGCTGATCAAAAAAATTACACTAATAATGTAAAGCCGGGCAAATACCAACTGCGCGATAAGATGACTGCCAATGATTTAATTAATATGTTGCGCTCTGGTAATCAGAAGCCCATACGATTTACTTTTAATAATATCCGTTTTGTGGACAAGTTGGCAGGCTTGGCAGCAAAAAGGATGGAGCTCGACTCGGCAGATTTAAGTAAGCTGTTTCACGATGATGAATATTTGGAGCAGTTTGGTTTCAATCAGCAGACGGTTGTAGCCATGTTTTTACCAAATACTTATGAGTTTTATTGGAATACCTCAGCCGATGCTTTTATGAAGCGTATGTTCTCGGAGTATAATAAGTTTTGGAACGAAGGGCGAAAGCAGAAAGCGATGAAGGCTGATTTAAGTATTTTGGATGTGAGCATATTGGCATCTATTGTTCAAGAAGAAACCAACCGTCGTGATGAGATGTCGCGAATAGCAGGTGTGTATATCAATCGATTGCAGCGAGGGATGTTATTACAGGCTGACCCAACGGCACGTTTTGCTTATGGTGATTTTAGTGTAAAGCGAGTGACCTATGATTATCTAAAAATTGATTCACCATATAATACCTATATCTATGCAGGTTTGCCTCCTGGGCCAATTTGTATGCCCGATCCCATAACAATAGATAAGGTGTTGGACTATGAAAAGCATAAGTATATTTTCTTTTGTGCCAAGCCCGATAATTCAGGTTATCATGCCTTTGCCAAAACCAATCGAGAGCATAACCGCAATGCAAATGCTTATCATCGTTATTTGAATAAGCATCGGATTCGATAGTTGGAGATTTTTCTTTGGGCTTTAGCCCAAATTGGAAAATCAAATTTAATATTTCAGGAAAAAGTATTGGATAATGAAAGAATCCCAGAGGGGTTAAAACAATAAATAGAGCAAAGGTTTTGGCATATGTTTTTGGTACAAAAACTATGACAAAACCATTCATGAAAAAATCATCTTTTGTTAAAGCGCAATACGAGCACGGAAGCTCCAAAGAAGAATACTATTTTCCTCCGGGTTCATCGCTGGGTCAATAATATACATCAGCCCAGGAGTAAAAGCCACACGCTTTGAAAGCTGTATTCGATAAAACGCCTCAGCCAAATATTGGTCTTTTAATCCCGCACCAAAAGTATCGGCATTGGGTCGTCCCCAACTTACACCCACACCAAGTTGATGTCCGTTTGGCTCAGGCTGATAACCAATTCCTGTACTCACTGCCGCTTCGAGCAAACTCTCACCCTTTTCAGTATAACTTGCCTTGAAGAAGGGGAGCCACTTTTTGTTGATGTATTTGGTTGCTGAAAAAACAGCACCCCAGCCCCAACCAGTACCTCTTGATTTGTCATTGTCGCGATGCCAAACACTTAAATGGATATTATCTAAAAATACATATTCCTTGGCAGTAGTAAAACCAATCTCGGCATGTTTGAAATATTCGTGTTCGTTGAAAAAGGTTTCGAAGCCACGGAACATCATCGTAGGGTCAGAGTTTTGATCGCCAAATCCCACAATCCCATAAATATGATCGGTAATCCATGCTCCTGCTGTAAGGCCAAGATAGGCATCGCCTGGAAGGGCAGTGGCCGATAAACCTGTGGTGAAATTCAAATTATTGAAATGTGCCCAAGGACTTCCCAAGGCGTAAATATCAAAAAAGTCGGTGGCATCGAAGAATCCTCCCAAAAGAATAATCCGCCCCTTGGCAAGTTTCTGTTTCCAATACATATGCGTTACTCGAAATTGATTATTATTAAAAGTAACTCCATAAATGCCCACATTTCCCATGTCCATACTTAGGTCAATCACAGGAATTGTAGTGTATTTATGACGATGCTCCAACTTGAAAATAAAGGTACCTAAATTGCTTGTTTTTTTACCTACCAAATCCCAAGCACCATAAAAACGGAAAACTCCACCTGCAGCTTTACCTTCCCCCATTTTTGCAGTGGAGCCCATATATAACGCATTATAATCGAAGTCAAATCGCAAGCCCGTTTTCTTATACAATTTCTCTTTAAAATCGAAATAAGGTTGAAGTATAGTAAGATCGAAAACAGAAACTTTTACACTGTCATCCACAGATTCTCGATTTTGAGTTTGATCGTTACTACCAAGTTTAGGAAGGTCGTCAGGATTTTCATTTTGTTGGGCAAACGAAAATTGAAATAAGAATAGAAATCCAATGACAAAAAATGTTTTAAGCGTAATGTTGAATTGCATAGGAGCTTTATTGTATAAGTATCTTTATATATTGACTGCAAAACTAATTAAATAAATAATAACCTTAAAACTAACAATCCTATAAGCTATCAAATAATGAGCTCTGGGTTTTGAAAAGCTTAGCCACCGATATGGTCATTGAGCCTGTCGAAGGGCAGGCCCTCCAAGCAAATACCTTCTGATTTTTAAGTGACAATGTGACACCAAAAAATCTGTGGCACAAATTCTGCTAAAACGCACGCATTAACCTGTATATATATATAAATTTAAATAATAAATACAATGACTTTACAAACTAATTTACAGCATGTTGAAACTGCTGCAGGCTTGGAGAAGCTTATTCAGGAAAACGAGAACGTAATGGTATGCTGTGGACGTATGGGCCCAATGTGTGTGCCAGTATATGCCATTATGGAAGATTTGGAGAAGAGTGGAAAATATGATCATATTGTTTTTACAGATATGTTATTTGATATTCCAGAGGCGCATATTATTCGTAATGCACCTGAGTGTGCTGGTTTTATGGGTCTTCCATTTACTGTTTACTATAAAAATGGTAAAATTGTAGAAGCAACATCAAGTATCCAAAACCTTGATATGGTTATTGATATTTTAGATGATGTTTTTGCAAAATAGGATTTATGTTCCCGCAGATAAACGCAGAATGATTAATGCAAATCTGTTAATTGTTGGATGTGTGGGAATTAATCTTTATAAATAATCAGTATTCTCCCAAAGGAATTCCTTCGGGAGAAGATTTCTTTTTAAAATATTTTCTTTGTGAAACTTTGTGGCTTCTTTGTGTTCCTTTGTGTAATAACTGTTACATGCTGATGCACAAAAGCTTCAAAGTTTTACTTTAAGAATTGAAAAGATTTAGAGCTGATTAATAATATTTTATTAAAAGTTTGATTTACTCCAAATATAGAATATCATGGAAACAAATTATGATGCAATAATTATAGGTGCAGGACCAGCAGGTCTTACTTCGGGGATTTACCTTTCGAGAGCTAAAATGAAGGTGTTGATACTTGATAGTGGTATTGCAGGTGGACAAATGGTGCTTACGCATGAGGTAGCAAATTATCCTGGTTACGAGGGTATCAGTGGTTATATGCTTTCGATGAATATGAAAAATCAAGCGGAAAAATTTGGTTGTGATATTAAAACCAATATCCGTATCGATTCCATGAGTTTGGAGGGTGCTGAAAAGAAAATTACACTTGCCAATGGTGATGAGTTTACGGCCAAATCGGTGATTATTGCCACAGGAGGTCGTTCACGAAAGATTGGTGCCGAAGGTGAAGATAAATTTGCAGGACGTGGTATTTCTTACTGTGCTACTTGCGATGGCGACTTTTTCCAAGACAAAGAAATTATCGTAATTGGTGGAGGTAATGCTGCTCTGGAAGAAGCGGTTGCTTTGACCACTTATGCAAGTAAGCTTACGATTGTGCATATGCTCGATCAGTGGCAGGCCTTTGAGTCGGCAGTAGCCGAAATGGAGGAAAATCCCAAGATTGACTATATAATGGAGTCGCGTATTGTGGAGTTTAAAGGTGAACAAGGATTGCAAGAAGTGATTATTGAGAATCTGAAAACAGGAGAGAAGTACACCAAAAAAATTGATGGTGTATTTATCTTTATTGGATATGAACCACGTACTGAGGATTTCGCTGGCGTGATTAAGATGAATGACTATAAAGAGATTCTTACTGATGCGCATTTCAGCACCAATATTGAAGGGGTATTTGCCGCAGGTGATTGTATTCACAAAAAATACCGCCAAATTACTACTGCCGTAGCCGATGGCACAAATGCGGCCTTAAATGCTTTGGAGTTTTTGAATAAATAAGAATTATTTCACCGCGGATGTTCACGAATAATTTGTGTAATTCGCGGTGATTTTACTACCCTTCCAAATTAAGCAGTTCCATTAAAGCTACTTTCTTAGAGGAGGTGATGGATACTTCCGACTGATCACTCATTAATAGAAATCCCATTTTGCC
>Ga0256827_10001002_pt1 | contig 17919 bp, 16 predicted proteins | sample CV84metaG_FD_185977 | JGI IMG/M metagenome (GOLD analysis project Ga0256827, IMG submission 185977) | Hydrothermal vent microbial communities from East Pacific Rise, Pacific Ocean - CV84 | ecosystem: Environmental > Aquatic > Marine > Hydrothermal vents | place: Pacific Ocean: East Pacific Rise... | reverse complement strand
AATATTTTTTTCATATTATATAATTTTTTATTAAAATAATCTACATTAATATTATATTATTTAATAATTAATAACACAAAAAAAAAAGCTTTACATAATTGTAAAACTATTTATAAATATACTATTTTTTATTTTCAAACAAATATTTTAGTATTTTTAGCTTTTTCTGCTATAACAAATATTAAAATTCTAGAAATCCACATTACTGAAAATAATGATACTATAATACCTAATGCAAGCATTAATCAAAAACCTTTTATTAAATTTATACCAAATATAAATAATATTAAAGCAACTATCAAACCAGTAACGTTTGAATCCCATATTGCTGACCAAGATTTTTTAAAACCAATTTTTGTTGCATTTTCTATTGTTTCTCCAGCATCTAATTCATCATGAATTCTTTCAAAAATAAGAATATTTGCATCAATAGCCATTCATATAGAAAGAATTAAACCTGCAATAGAAGCTAAAGTAAGAGTTATTCATAATATTTTAACAATTGCCAATATAATTACAACATATAAAATTAAAGCAATTGAAGCCATTATACCTGAAACTCTATAAAAATAAATAAGAAATAAAAATATTAATAAAAATCCTGTTAATCAAGCAAAAATTAACTTATCAAGAGAACTTGCTCATAATTTTGAATCAATTGATTTTTCTGAAGTTAGATAAATTGGAGCAGGAACAACTCAAGTATTGATATCATTTACTAAAGAATTTGCCTCTTTTGGTGTATAATTACCAGTTATTACAGCTTTACCAGACAAAATAGGTTCATTAATATTTGGAGCAGTTAATAAATCACCTCATACAAAAATAGCCATTTGTTGATTAACTAATCTTTTTGTTAATTCCCCAAATATTTCAGCTCAATCTGAATTAAAAGTTAATTCTACCATTGGTTGAAATGCTTGATTGTATTGAACAGAAGATTGTACAAAAGTTTTTTCATTTAAAATTCTTCATTTTGAATCTTTTGCAGGAATCCATTGTGAAGGATTTTTATTTACAAAAATATATTTAATTTCTTTATCTTCTTTTTTTGTAATTAAATATCATTCAACTCAAGTATTTATATATTTAACTTCTGAAAGTTTATTTTCTAAAATTGAACCTGTAAAAATATTTTCTAATTTTTCAATTTTTCAAATTAATATATCAGCATAATTATCTTTAAATTGAGCTTGTGTTACTGAAAAACTATAATTAGATGTTGTAGACTCTTCTAAAACTTTATCAGCAATTTCTTTTCTTTCATCTAAATCTTTTTGAGTAATAGTTATTCTTTTTTCTTTAAAAAGAATTTTCATAACTTTTCAAATAGCATTTTTTGCTCTTTCAATATTTATTTTATCTTCTTCTGGATTTTTTCATTTCAAAGGAATTTGAACAATAATATGTTGTTCTCCAGCATAACTAGCTGTAGTTAAAACAGAATCATTAATTTTTAATTCACCAATTCTTTTTTCTATAATCGATTTTAATCATTCTAAAATTTGTTTTTCTTTTTGAGGACTATAATCATCTTCTTTCCTAACATCATCCAGATAAACTTTATAATCTAATTCAACTCAACCTTGTAAATCAAGACCTAATTTATAGTCTTGTCATTGCATACTTTTTGGTAAATCAATACCATATTTTTCCAAAGGTAAAACATATCCTAAAAGCAAAATACCTGCTAATATAATAAAACCTAATCTTAATAATAATTTGTTTACCCCAAGGGCACTTGTTTTATTGTGCATTTGTTAATTTGTTAATTTTTAATAATTTTCTAAATCTTGTTTTGTTAATCAAGATTGTTTTAAAATAGATAATAGAGTTCCTGTTTTCAAATCTTTATTATGAAAAGGAACAATTGTAGATTTTTCAATATTTTCATTATACATAAAAATATGACTTCACTTTTGTCTCAAAATAACAAATCAATTTTTTAATAAAAAACTGATAATAAATTTTGCTTTATACTGTTTCATATTCATAAATTAAAGAAGATAAAGATACTTTTTCTTCTTTTTTAGATTTTATCTTTGCAATATCTCACATTCATTGAATATATAATCAAATTGCTTCCTTAATATTTTTTATTGCTTCAGATTTTGTATCTCATTCTGAAATACATCAAGGTAACTCTAATACTGATACTGAAAAACCTATTTTTTCCTCAATAAATACTAATGTATAATTTAATGTCATAATTTGTTTAATTAATGTTTATAAACTACAATAATTATATAAATATTTATTTTTTTTCAATTTTTTTATTCCCTTTTTTCTTTCTCTTGTAAAGAGAGAGATGCCTGTAAGGCAGAGAGAGTTATATTTCTTTTTTATTTGCTAATTGCCCACAAGCAGCATCAATATCATCTCACATTGTCATTCTAACTGTTGAAATTACTCAATATTTGTCTAATAATATTTTTTGAAATTGATCAATAATTACTTTTGGTGTAGTTTTATAACCTGTACTATCAGTTCCCTCACCTTCATTATATGGAATAAAATTAACATGAGCTAATTTTCATTTTAGCATTTTTCATAATTCATCAGCCAAAACTAAACTATCATTAATTCCATGAATCATAATATATTCATAAAAAATTCTTTTATTTGTTTCTCTTGTGTAATTATCCAAACTTAGCATCAATTTATCAAGTGGATAAGTATGATCAACTGGCATAATAGATCTTCTTACCTCATCATTTGGAGCATGAAGACTAACAGCTAGGCTTGTTTGAGGAAAATCTCTTGTAAATTTTTCAATTCAAGGAACAATTCAACAAGTAGAAACTGTAATTCTTCTATTACTCAAATCTAATTTTTTTTGATTAGTTGCTGTTTCAATAGAATATTTTACATTGTCATAATTTAGCATAGGTTCCCCCATACCCATATAAACAATATTCCTCAAAGTCATTGATTCTTTTTCGTGAAGTAATTTAGCTGCATCAATAATTTGTTCAATTATTTCATAACTTTCTAAATTTTTAAGTAATCCTAATTTACCAGTTGCACAAAATGTACATCACATTGGACAACCAGCTTGACAACTTACACATAAAGTAACTCTTCAACTTAAATGTCTCATAATTACTGATTCAATAAATTCTCCAGTTTCAGTTTTATAAAGAGTTTTAGTTGTTTGACCATTTTTAGAAGTAACTTGAGTATCAATTGTTAATGTTGAATAAAAAAAGTTATCTTTTAATAATTTTCTCAAATCCTTTGGAATAGTTTCTATTTTATCAAAATCTGTAACAAAATTTTTATAAATAGCATTTTCTATTTGTTTGTATCTAAAAGGTTGGAATTTATTTTCTTTCATAATTTCCTTAACCTTTTCTTCATTATGTATTGAATATTTTTGCATATTTTTAATTAATGATTATAATTTTTATAAATTTACTTTATTTTTTTGATTTGTAAAGATGTTTTTAGATAAAAAAGCAACCTCAGTAATAGAAGCAATCGTAGTTTTATTAATTGTAATAACTTGAATAATTTGAATGTTTCAAGTTTTTTGAAATTCACAAAAGCTTTCTGCTTCTACAGCCAACAAGATTCAAGCTATTCAAATAGCTAGAGAATGAATTGAAGCAATGAAAAATATAAGAGACACAAATTGGATTTTATATTCTTCTGATACAAAAAATTGTTGGAATATATTAAATTATAAAAATTCTTGTGTTTGAGAAAATTCAACTACTAATGATATTTTAGCTTGAAGTTATAAAATATATCAAGACAATAAACACAGGTGGCATTTAGAAAGTAAAACAGCATATACTGATAAATATAAAAATTCTTGATATAGAGATAATTTTAAAATATGATTAGACTCTGATGGGTTTTATACTCAGTCTTTAGCCGTAAAAGAAATAAAACCTCTTTTTACAAGAGAAATAGTTATTAATTATATTGAAGATACAAATTGAGATTGAAACATAGATTCAAATGATGAGAAAATGGAAGTAGATTCTATTGTTTATTGGAAAGACTTATCTTCTAGCAGACCACACAAAGTGGAATTTAAAGCAATTTTAACTAATTGGAAAAAATAAAAAATCCTGATTTTAATTAAAATCAGGATTTTTTATTTTTTAAAAGTTTTGATGATTATTTATTTCAAAAATCAATAAGTTATTATTCTTATCCATAATTCAAAAAGCTCTATATTGTTTATTTATTCTAAATGACCAAACTCTATTTTTATTAGGTTGTCTAATTTTAAAATCAATTTTTCAAAAATATCAACTAACTAAAAATTTAGCAGATTTTATATATTGTTCTTTAATATTTTTCTTCTCTAAAAAATCTAAAATTCATGGTTTTTCATAAATTTTATTTATATTTATCATTTTTTATGAAGTAGACAAAGAAGTAAAATTAGATAATCCATTTTTTTTAATTTCCTTTTCCATATCAGAAATAGAATTAATCATAGATTGTGAAACAAATTTATCATCAACATCTTTAAAATCAATATCAAAAATATAATTTTTGTCCAAAATTTTAATCAATTCAGAAAAAACTATTTCTCAACTAATATTTAGATTTTTAGGAATATCTTTTACTACTACATTAGACATAATAAAAATAATTATTTAATTAATAAAACCATTATAATACTAATAAACTTTTTGTAAAATTTATTTTTTAATTAGGACCATTTTTTAATTAGGATTTTTTTCTTGTTTAGATTTTTCAAGATTGCTTTTCATCATACTGAAAGCTCAAAATCATTTATATCAATTAGTATTTAAATATAATTCTAATTTTGAAGAATCAATTACATTAGATGAATTATTTACGTTATCTTCATTAAAAATATCTTCTCAATCCATTTGTGGATTTCAAATAGCTATTATAAAAAGTTGCATAAATTTATCTCTATACTCAGAAGTCATATAATCATCTCAAAATCATCTCATTCATAAATCTCCATTTTCTAAATCTATTTTATCATCAAATCAATAAGATTTTGGTGCAAAATTTATATTTTCTATAAGTTGTTTTGTTATATACTGAGGAACTAAATCAAAACCAATTTTTGAAAGAAATTTAAGAGTTTCTTTTTGTTTTTTTTCTTTTTCTTTAACTTCTTTTATACTTTTAAGAAATTCCTCTTTTATAGTATTTCTCTTTTCTAAATAATCTTCTTTTTTACCATTATAATCTTCTTCTAATAAATTAATTTCTTGTTTTAAATCATCAATTGTATTAAATCAATTTTCATTAAGTAAATCTTGAATTTTTTCTTTATTGTCTCATAATTTACTAATCTGAAATTGTATATTTTTTAATTTATATAATTTTCAAGCTGTTTCAGATAATTCATCAAAATCTAATTTCAATTCATTATTTTTTGCTTTTAAATCAGACATATCAACACTTCAAGAATTTAAGCTAAAACCATTTTCAGAAAAAACTCACATTTTAGCTATATCTCAATCTATTTCTATTTTTTCTCAATCTGGTCAGATATATTCTCATTCACTATTCATTTCAGCTCATTCAATTCCTAAAGCCATATTAGCCATATTTTCAGCAACAAAATCTTCTGGTTGTTCTGGTAATTCAATAGTTGTTAATAGTTGTTTAATTCAAGAAGAAACAGTGGATAATTGTTTCATAAAATTATAAACTTCTTTATAATTACTAGACTCTTTAGCCTTATTAATAAAATTATGAAAATAACTAGGATTTTCAAATTTTACTATTAATTCATTAAATTTCTCTTTCTTAATATCTATATTTTTTCAATTAATAATTCATTCAACTATTGAAGCTAGTCCAGAATCAATATTAACCAAAGATTTTATTGTATTTAATTCAGTTTCCCTAATTTTATCTTTTATTTTTTCTAATACTATATCTTTTTTTTCTAATTTATTTTTTATTATCTCAGCATTTTCTTCTGATTTATTTTTTATTATCTCAGCATTTTCTTCTGATTTATTTTTTATTATCTCAGCATTTTCTTCTGATTTATTTTTTATTATCTCAGCATTTTCTTGAATTGTTAGTTTCGATTTTTCAATTTCTTGTTTATTAATAAAATCTTTTTTAGTTTGAAAATCTATTAATCTTTTTTGTAGTAATTGTTTATTTTTATTAGTTAATCAATCAGAATTTAATAATTCTTCTGTTTTATTAATAATATATTTTATTTCTCAAATTTCAGTTAATTCATTTATATTAATATTTTTAATAGTTTTTATTTCATTATAACTTTCTATTTTTTCATTAAATAATCACTCATCTTCAAGTAAATCAATTATATCTAATAAATCATCTTTATTAGTTGGTAATCATTCATTTTGTTCTAATATTATATTAAAATCATCATTAATAATTACTTTAGAAAATAAAGAATATGCTTTATCTTCTAATTTTTCATTTCATAGATTTGAAACCATTTGTGTAAATTCATCATAATTTTCTATATTAGATAATTTATTTTTTACTCTATCAAAATCTGAAATATCATCATTTAATTCTGCTAATTTATCTGTAATTTCATAATTAGTATTTAATTTACTAGCTAATTCATCAATAGTTAATTTTTTAAATTCAGATTTTTCTACATTTTCTTGTTCCATTTCTCACTTTAATCAATCTAATCATTTTTTAGTTTCACCTATTGTACTATTATACTCTAATTCACTTTTTTTATTTAATTCCCTAATTTCTTTTTTAAAAGTATTTAATACTTTTGCTAATTCTTCCTTTGCTTCAACTTTTAATCATTCACTTTCATATCTAGCTAAAATTTTATTCTGTAAATCTTTTTCACCATTTAAAGTAGCCTTTATTATATCTTTTACAGATAAAGAGCTATTGTTTTGATTTTCCAGATTATTTCAAGGAGTTTCAGCCATTAAAAAATAGAATTAAATTTAATTAATTCTATTTTAATATACTTTTAAATATATAGCAAATTATTCACTTATTCATACAATTCCACTAAATCTTTTTAATGTATCCAAATATTCTTGTAATTTTTTTATTTCAGCATCTTTTTCCTTTAATATTCATTTTTTTCAAGATATTATATCATTTTGTTCCTTTAATATTCATTTTTTTCAAGATATTATATCATTTTGTTCCTTTAATTCTTCTTGAATTCTAACTATCTCATCTAAAATTACTTGTTCTTTTTTTCTATAATCCATAGTATTTTTAAGTCCTTGTTCATCTAATAATTTATGAATTTTTATTATATTTTCTATTTCTGGTTTTAATTCATCTAATTTTTGTAATAATTCTTCTGGAATATTATATCATTTTTTTTCTTGATATTTATTTAATAATTTTTCAGCTCTACTAAATTGACTATCAACTCAACTTCTAATTTCCTGAATATCCTTAAGTAGATAAACAACTTTCATTACAAAAAATGATAAATTATTTGTCTTTAAATCTTTTTCTCAACTTGAAACTATATCATATGGAATTTTTTTATCTTTTTTATGTTCTTCTATATTTTGAACATATTCATCAGTTAAAATAATATCTGCTATTTCTTGAATAAATTTTTGATGTTCATCTGATAAAGTTAAATATGTAGAAACTCCTGTCTTTCAAATAAGATATTGAAGATTTCATTCTACAGTTGGATTATAATCATGATCAATAGCTCAATCTTTTAAAAAAGGTATTCCTTTAGGATAATCAACTTTATTAAAATTTTCTCAAAAATAATATTTCATAATTTTTGGTGAAAGTGATGCTGTATGAGCAAGTCCAGAAGTATCCACATTAATTTGATGTTTATTTGTATATTCCAGAGCTAATTGCATTAATTCTTCTTGTGAACAACTTTTAATTTTTCATTTTACTATAGCACATTCTAAAGTAGTTTGTGCAATTTTTTGAGTAGGTTCTCAAATTTTTTTTATAGTATCAGAAGGAGTGGAAGTGGGAGTAGTTGTAATTGCAGCTGCTGTTAATAATTTTCAAATTGTACTTAATTTCATAGTTTTTTTTATTAAATAATTTATTATAATTAAATATAACATAATTCTATAAAAAAGCAAAAAAAAATATGTTTTTACATATTTTTTTTAATCCTCTACCATTTCTTCTATTAATAAATCCTCCATTGGAGAGTAAAAATCAAGATTTTTCCTTCCTACTTTTTCAATAATATAATCAAGTAATTCTTCTTTTTTTACTTCTTCTTGAGTTCATTTAGCTAAGTTTCTTACTTGCCATCTACCATTTCTTGCTTCCATAATACCAACAATAACAATGTGTTCTGCTCAACTTCTTTGGGCTTTTAACATTTGCTCTTTCATTGATGGAGTTCATAGAGAAGCTAGTACATTTATACCTGCTTTTCTTGCTTGTTGAACTATTGGAAAAACTTCTTTTTTGGCTTCATCTCAAAGTTGAACAACATATAAATCTAATTTATCTTTGTTTTCTAAAATTATATTATTATTTCTAAGAGCTTTTATAAGCCTTGCAACTTTTACTGAAAAACCAGTAGCTGGGATTTCTTTTTTTAATTCATCATCTAAGGCCATAGAAAGAGTGTCATATCTTCAACCTCTAGCAAGTACAATATTTGTACCTTTTTCAAATATTTCCCAAACTGTGTTTGTATAATAAGATTTAGTCCCAAAATAATTATCATCCCATTCATAATCCAAACCTACCATTTTCATATATTCCTCAAATTTAGCTAAATGAAGTTTAGAATGTTTTTTTAAAAACTTTTTCATTTTTGGAGCTTGTCCTAAAAGAATTTCTTCATCTTCAGATTTTGCATTTAAAACTTCTAAATTATCTTCTTCAAGATTTTTTAAAGTTTCTTCTGTTAAAAGATGTTTTTTGTCTGAATAATAATCTCTTAAAGCTTCAAAATATTTAACTTGTTCTTTTTTTAATCAAAGTGAATTTACTCTAATTGAAAAAGTGTCTTTTAAACCAATTTCATTTAAAATATTATTTATAATAAAAATACATTCCATATCTAAAATTGGGTCTTCTTCCCCTATTATTTCCCCTCAAATTATAAAATGTTCTTTTAAATAATCTTTTTTTTCTACTAAAACATTATCAACATAATAATAATAAACAGGTTGTAATTCTTCATTTTTTTCATGTCTCATATATGAATTTAGAACTCAAACTGTAGAATTTGTTTTTAATGAATATTCTGGATTAAGCTCAATTATATTTTTTTCTGAAGATTTTTTTAATAGTTCAGTCTCTGTTATTCCTGAAACTGTTATTCTTTTAAAACCACTTTTTCTAAATTGGTGTTTAAAAACTTTTTTTAAAAAAGCAAAATATCTATTATCCTCTGGAAACAAAACTCTTTGTTTTATAAAATGTGGTGATTTTTCTTCAAGCTCTTGAATTTCTTGTTCTAAATTTTCTTCTGACATATTTTTTGTGTTTTTTTTAATTTTTATAATAATAACTTCATAAGTATAGTAAAAAAAGTCATTTTTACAAATTTAGTTTTATTTTATTTTTTGTATTTTATTTTTTTTTTAATATAATAGATTATAAATAAAATTTAAAAAATATTTTTTATGTTAGATAAAGATTTAAAATTTGCAGAAAAATATAATTGGTGGAGTAAAGATAAGGAAAAAATAAGTAAAAAAACTAAATTATCTTATATAATGTCAAAATGAAATATTGATGAAATATTTTTTATTTTTACAAAATTCAATACAGATATTTTAAAAAAATGATTTGAATTAATCAAAAATGATAAGTTTACTTTAAAATCAAAAAGAAAAAGTTTTTTAGAAACACTTTTTGAAGAAAAAAAAGAATGAAATTTATAAAAAATAAAAAAAGTTAAAATTTGTATTTTAACTTTTTTAAATAAACTTATAGTAAAATTAAAAATGAAGTCTACAAGGCCCTAAAGGGAACCTTGTTGATTTATTGGATTTTTAATAACAATTAACAGAATGCTTTAGCTTTCTGTTAACTAAAAATTTGATTTTCCTACAAGTTTAATATAATAGATTATAAATAAAATTTAAAAAAATATTTTTTATGATAAAAAAAACTATTGCATTAACTTGATGATGAACTGGTGGACACATAATTCCACTTTTATCTATTTATAATTACTTAAAAGAAGAAGATAATTATAATTTTTTATGGATTGGTGAAGAAACATGATTAGAAGCAGAAATTGCTGATGAAAACAATATAGAATTTAAAGATATTGCAGCAGGAAAAATCAGAAGATATTTTGATATTAAAAATTTTTATGAACCTTTAAAAAATATTACTGGTTTTTTTCAATGATTATATTATATTTGGAAATACAAAATTGATATAGTTTTTTCAAAAGGTGGTTATGTAAGTCTACCATTAGCAATTGCAGCTAAAGTGATGAGAAAAAAAATATATATTCATGAATCAGATATGGTTTCTGGATTAGTGAATAAAATAGTCTGAAAAGTTGCAACAAAAATTTTTTATACATTTCCAATAATTAAGGAAGATAAAAAAAATAAAATAACGTGACAAATTTTAAATCCTGAATTATTAGAATGACTAACTAATCTTGAATTAGAAGATAATAAAAAACTTGAAATTTTAGTAAATGCTTGAAGCCAATGATCAACAATAATTTTTAAAGAATTATTAAAAATTATTCCTAAATTATCAAATATTAATTTTACAATTATTTTATGAAGCAAAAATCTTCATTTTAAAAATGATTTTAATATTTTACCATCTACAAAAGTTTATGATTTTGTTGATCAAAAAACATTATGACAAATTTATAAACAAACTGATATTGCAATAACTAGATGATGAGCTACAACTTTATGGGAATTATACTATTTTTGAATTCATTCATTAATCATTCCTCTTAAAACTGCTGCTTGAAACCATCAACAAAAAAATGCTGACTTTTTTAAAGAAAAATTTTGAAGTGAAACTTTTGATGAAGATAATTTTAATTATATTTTAGAAAAAAAATTAAATAATTATATTAATTTAAGAAAAGAAAAATTAAATTTAGAATGATTCTTTGATGCAATGAAAATAATTGAAAAAGAAATAAAATAAATATTTTAAAGACCGGTCTCTAGTTACTAATATTAGTAACTAGAGACCGGTCTTATTTTAATTATATTTTTCCCAAAATTCTTTTCTAAATTCATCAAATCTATTTTCTATTATAGCAATTCTTGCTTTTTTAGCTAAATTAACAAGAAAATATAAATTATGATAAGAAAGTAATTGTCCTCATAAATTTTCTTCTTCCATTACAATATGTCTTAAATACCCCAAACTATAATTTGTACAAGTTTTACAATCACAATTTGGATCAAGTTTTTCTTTTGAAAGTTTGTATTTTTTGTTTTTTAAACGTACATTTCATAAACTTGTAAAAGCCATTTTATGTCTTCAAATTCTTGTTGGAAGTACACAATCAAACATATCAATTCCTCTGTAAATAGCTTCAATTAAATCTTCTGGAGTACCAACTCACATTAAATATCTTGGTTTATTTTCTGGTAAGTGAGGATTTAGTACATCTAAAGTTCTGTACATATCTTCTTTTGATTCTCAAACTGAAAGTCAACCAATTGCAATTCCTGGAGTGTCCAAATTTGAAATAAATTTAGCTGATTCTATTCTTAAATTATCAAAAGTAACTCATTGAATTATTGGAAAAAGTGCTTGTAAATATTCTCAGTCATCTTCTCTTTTTTTATTATTTATTTTCCATTGTTTTACACATCTTTCAGCCCATCTATGAGTTCTATCCATTGCTGCTCTTGCATATTTTTCAGTTGAATTTCAAGGAGCACATTCATCAAAAGCCATAATAATATCAGCTCATAAATCTGATTGAATGTCCATAACATTTTCTGCATTAAATAAATGCTTACTTCCATCAATAAAAGATCTAAAGTACACTCAATGTTCTTTAATTTTAACCATTTTTATTTCTTCTTTTTTTGAAGATTCTGATATAAAAGCTGGTTTTTTTGACCATTCTTGACCTAAAGAAAAAACTTGAAATCCACCTGAATCTGTTAAAATAGGTTTATGGTAATTTTGAAATTTATGCACACCTCAAAAATGTTTTACAACATCAGCTCAAGGTTTTAAATAAAGATGATAAGTATTATTTAAAATAATTTCTGCTCCCATAGTATCCATTTCTTCATTATGCAATCCTTTTACAGTTGCTTTTGTACCAACTGGCATAAAAACTGGAGTTTTAAAACTTCAATGTTCAGTAAAAAATTCTCAAGCCCTTGCTTTTCAATTAGTATTTTTTAAATTAAATTCAAACATATTTTTTTATTATTTTATATTTTTTTTAAATATTCTTCTAATATCTTTCTGTTTTCTATTTTTTTTCATTCTCTTTCTTTTCTTTGACTTTCTGTATAGTATTTATGTTCATTTAATAAGACTAGAGAAGCATGACCCCATTCAGGTTCTTTTAATTTTATCTTTTTTATTGTTTCTAATTCTTTTTTCATTTTTTCTTTTTTATCAAAAAAGTCATCTCTTCATAAATTATCTAAATCAGAGTCTTTTATAATTTTTTCTAAAATATCTTTTGGATCTTTATAATCAGGATCTGTTGCTAAAATTAATCTTTCAATAATTTTTATTTTATTATTTCAATATAAAATACTTGTTAAATAATTTCTAGCAATTTTTGCTCAAATATATTCATTATTATCATATTGAATAATAAAACCTGTATCATGAAATAATCCTGCTAAAGCTAATATTTCCAAATTTTCTTCAGGGACTCGTTCTTTTTCTCATAAATAAATACATCTTTCCATTACATCTAAGGAATGATTATATTGATGATAATATAATCATTCTAAAGGCAATAAAAGTTTATTTACATATCTCATTGCTTCACACAAAATTGTACTTTTCTCCATTTTTTTATTTTTTAATAATATTTACAACATCATTGTAACCTATAAATAAACTTAATGCAATTAAAATAATAAAAAATAATAAATGCATATAATTTTCAAAATTTTGTGTACTAACTTTTTCTCAAAAAATCTTTTTCAAAAAAGTACTAATACTTATAAGTAGCCACCTTCATCAATCCAAAGCTGGAATAGGCAATAAATTAAAAACTCATAAATTAATAGATATAATTGCAGAAAGAATTAATAAAAACACAACTCCTGCACTCAATGAATTTGCAACTAAATCTACAATTCAAATTGGTCATTTCATATTAGAAACAGCCTCTTCCCTTTCTGTTTTAGTTTTTGGATTAAATATTTTTTGTCATAAAATACCAATTCATTTTATAGTTAATAAACTCTGATTATAAGTTTCTAAAAATCAATATTTCATTGAATCTATTACTCAATATTTATATTCAAATTCTCTATTAACTATATACTTTTTTCAATCTTTTTTTAATAATCCTGATTTTAAAGCCTGTTCTAGATTTGGAATTATTTTTACATCTAAATCAGTTTCAATTTGAGAATTAATTCAAATTGGTTTTACTCATACAAAAAACAAAATTGAAAAAATAATTCAAGCTAATAAAAAATTCATAAAAACTCCTCAAAGTAAAATTATAGTTTTAGCAAAATATGATTTTTCTGAAAAATTATCTAACTCCCTCTCCTCTAAAGGAGAGGGCTGGGGTGAGGGATCTTCTCATTTTAGCCTAACAAATCCTCATAAAGGCAACCAATTTAGTGTATATTTAGTCCCTTTTTTATCAGTAAATATTTTTTTTGCAAAAGGTGGAATTCATAATCAAAATTCTTCTACTTTTACCCCAAAAAATCTAGAAGCTAAAAAATGTCCCAGTTCATGAATTATTACAATCACTGAGAACATTAAAATAGCAACTATTATTCAAATTATTATCATATTTTATATTTATAGATTTATTATTTTATAATAATTATATATGAATTAAAAAAAAGTCTAATTTATTTTGATTATATTAAGATATATGATAAAATATAAAAAATATTAATTAATTATATAAATAATGAGTGAAATAAAAGAATGAGTTTCTGAATATGAAGAAGAAAAAAATAGCAATAAAAATCAAACTGATTTGAATAGTCTATTAAATAGAGCTAAATCTGATTTTATTGAAGAGGGTTTTTCTAAAGACTGAGATTTCCTTGATATTGAAGACGAACATTTTGATAGTGTTGCCTTTGATAATTTTTTGGTTTATTTAGAATGAAAAAATAGTTATTCTATTTTAGCAACAGAATTAGCATGATATTCTGATATTCAAAAACAATCTATAAAAAATCAATTAAAACAAGATGTATTAAAAAATACTATTAAAAACAAAAAAAATATAGATACTTTAAAAGATATTTATAAAGAAGAATTTAAGATAAAATCTTGAGAAGATATAGAAAAAAAATTAAAAAAATTAAAATCTTATGAATTAACTGATTTATTAAATTCTGAACTAAAAAGAAGAAAATTTATTGATAACAATTATAATAAAAATGAATATGAAGAAATTGATAATACAGAAGATTTTTTAAAAGAAATCAATATTGAATGAATTGATATTTCAAAATTAGAGAAATGACAACAAGAGGCTATTTTAAAATTTAAAGAAACTCAAGATTTAAATAATATTGAATTCTTACATTTTTTGTCAGTATTCAATAAAGACCAAAAGATAGCTATTTTAAAATTTTTTAAAGTATCTATATCTTTATTTGATTTAATTAAAGAAAGCATAGTTAATAAAGATACTGCTAAAAGTTTATTAGAAAAAACAATAAAAAATTCTTATCCCAAATTAGAAAAAACAGAAATAAAAAATTTTGTAAATAATTGAGTATCTAATGATATTTTATTGAAAGATATAAAACTTTCAATTGAAGAATTAGAAAATTTATGAGATAAGGAAATTAAAAATTTATTAAGAAATAAAGAAGTTTTATCCAACCTTTCTGAAAAAATTTCAGAAAAAGAAATGGAATTAGAAGAATGAGATTTAAATGATAAATTAAAATTAGATGAAAGATGAAATATACATCAAAAATTTATTGATTTAGTAAAAACAGATCATAGAAATGTTTGAGATAAAACAAGAAGTACAATAGAAAATTTTTCTGAATGAAATTATATAAAAATAAGATTAAATTGAAAAGATAGTTATTTTCAAGTTTGATCAACTGAATTATGAAAAGATACTATTGAATCAAAATTATTTAAAATAAAAAATCTTGCATCACCTTTTGGTGATTGATTATTAAAACCAGACCAAGTAAATGAGGATTCTATGGCTTATGAAAAACTTTATGAAGTTTTTAAAAATGCTAATAAACAAAAATGAGCTGAGGTTGAATTCATTGATAAAAAAGAATTTAATGAAAATTGAAATCTAAATTTTATAGATAGTAAAGAAAATATTTCTTCACAAGAAGATTTAAAAGATAAATTAATCTCAAATTGAAATCTAGATGAAAATTTAAGATGAGTATCTTTAAATGAACTTTGTTTTTTAGATGACACTGATGAAAAAAAAGGTGATTATGTTCCTTTTTATAGATATTTTCAAGCAGTAACTAATGATTGATTAGTTTTTGAAGGTTCAAATCAAAAAATGAGTTTTTCAGATTTTTTTACATCTATAGAAAAATGATGAGAAAATAATAATTGATATAAAAAATATAAATTTGAAAGAAAGATTTTTTCATCTTCAGATATTTTTGAAAAAGAACCATTATCTGATATTGCTCTACATAAAGACTGAAAAAAACTTGTAGACAAAAGTTCTAAAAATGAAAGTTGAGCTTGAGAAATAAAACTTTTTAAAAGTTGAAATCAATGATTATATGTCCATGAAGCATCTGATTGAAAAATCAGCTATTCACTTTGAACAATAAAAAAAGAAAATAAATGAAAATTTTATTCTAAAGAAGAAAAAGCTAAATGAAAAAAAGATAAAATTTCAAGTACTACATATAATTTTAAAGATTCTTGAAAATGAAGTAGTTTTGAAAATTATAATGATTTTATACTACATATTAAAGAATTTTGATTTTCTGCAGTTCCTGTGGATTGAGTATTAATTGAAACAGAAGAAGAAAAAAAACAAAAAAAGTTACTAGATTCAAAATGATGATTTTTTGGTAAAATGTTTAATAATGCATCTATTACTGAATTAATTCAATGATGAAAAATGTTGGTTGATGCAGTTGAACAACATTTAGAACATTGAAATAAACTAAGAGCATCTAAATTTGCTGAAAAATTTTGAAAAATATTACCTAATTCTATATCTTCAAAGTTAAGATCAACAGCTGAAAAAGAAACTAATGAGTTAATAGAAAAAAGAATTTGAATGTGGAAAGATGTTTGATCAGATGTTGCTACAGTAGATATTGAAAGAAATATTTTATTGAATCCAAATGCTGAAGATCATGATATCCTTGCAGCAGTGCAATATATGGTTGAAAAAAACTGAACATTATATGCTAAAGCATTAAATAAATATAGACCCTGACCAAATTCTAATTATTCAGACCATCTTTGGTTTATAAAATTATGATGAACAAAAGAACAATTTTTAAAAGAAAAGGCCAAAATAACAAAAGCTAATTGAGAAACAATTGCTGGTAGAGATGATCCTGAAATTTTTTCTGAAGAGAAATTATTAATGTCTGTTTTATGAGATTGAGCAAAAAGTGGTAGATTCCCTTCTAAAACACATAAAAACTTTTGGTGAAAAGTTGAAACTGGACACAAAAAAAGAATGGAAAAATGAGTTGAAGAAACTTCAACATATTATACTGCATCTGACAAAGTAGAATATGCCCTTGGTTATTTATGAAAATGAGAATGATCTAGATTTTTATGAGCAATGGAAAAAACTTTCTGAAAAGATTCAGATAGGTATTCTATGAATGTTATGCCATTTGTTTTATGAATGTCTTGACTAACAAGAACTTGGCATAGTGGGCAAGTAATGGAACTCCATAAACTTGATTGAACAACTGCATATCCAACTCTTGAAATGATGAAATCAGATGAGTGAGTTGAACTTTACCAAGAAGCCATTCATACATTTTTAAAAGCAAGTTGAAATGAAAAACAATCTGAAAGGTTAAAAGAATTAAAAAATCCAATAAATAAAAGTTGATGAGATAGTTTACATAAATTCTTTATGGATAATAACAAACTTTTAACAGATTTTATTACCCTTAAAGACTGATTTGCAGCTACTAGAAGAGATGATCATCCAATTTTATGACAATTCTATGATAGAATCACAGATAAATTAAGTGATGGAGAATATGCATTAAATGAAGATTCTCTAAAAGCTAGGACATATGAAGAAAGTGCTTTTGCTGATTCTAAAGGTAAATTAGATAATATTACATTAAATAATGATTGAACATTAAGGGATATGAAATCTAAAAGGCTAATTGATATATATTGAAAAAGACTTCAATATATATCAAAACTTCCATCAGATAAAAAAAATAAAAATATATGAATTACTGATGAACATAGAAAAAAACTTTGGTTAAATGTTTTTGAACCTTTTATGGGTTATATGGATTGACCATTATCTTGACATTATGAAAAATATTCAAAATGAGATATTGATAAATTTTATAGAATGGACACAGCAAAGAGATTAAAAAATTATGGATTATTATTACCTGTTTGAGAAGATGATATTGATAAAATATGAAAAGAAACATTTTTAGAAAAAGCATATCAGCATTCATTAAATTGAAGTTGAAGTTCTGTTTGAAATGTTAATGATGAAGTTTCAGATGCTATGAAAGATATATTAGAATGAAAGGTTGTAAATAATCCAGATTATGAACCTGTTGAAGATGAAAAAGTTGCATAAAAAAAATCTAGAAAATAAATTTTCTAGATTTTTTTAGTTTTTTTTATTTA